>VMHT01172530.1_pt1 | contig 13214 bp, 17 predicted proteins | sample 4693611 | NCBI WGS metagenome assembly VMHT01 (sample SAMN12280063, study PRJNA550983) | marine metagenome | isolation source: seawater sampled from same location over 5 years 0.02-0.2 micron viral filtrate | place: USA: collected off the coast of southern California halfway between the port... ... | reverse complement strand
TATTGGTCCAAAAAATTATTGTATGATTGATGTCATCGAAAACAATCCAAATCACCAACTATTTGCCATCAAAAATACGGACTACACATATCCTACATTTGCATCTCAAAATGTATTAGATGGCGGTAATGTTGTAAGTGCATTACATTGCCAAGCAGGACATCAATCCGGAATTGCAGTCGCTATTGCAGCCTATCCATCTACTAAAGACGATAACAATGCAGAATTCTTATCAGTTCGGGGTTCTGATAAAAAGGCAACTGGTGGAAAGAAATCTAAATCTCATAAAAAGAGCAAACGAACAACAAGACGCTCAAAAAAACATTCTAATACACAGTCTAAAAAGAAGACAAGAAAAAATGCATTAAAACAATAAGTAAAAATAACAAAACACCTATATAAACATAATATACCAGCATTATATATTATGATTACCTCATTACCTAATAAAGAAGCTTTAGAAGGTCTTATTCGCAATAGTTCGGACATCGTTGTATTGAAGTTCGGTGCAGAATGGTGTTCCCCTTGTAAAAAGATTGAAACATTTGTAGCAGATAAGTATAATGAATTACCAGAAAATGTTATAAAAGGTGTCATTGATGTGGATGAAAATTTTGAATTATATGCTATTTTAAAGCGTAAAAAAATTGTCCAAATGATCCCAACAATCCTTCGTTACGATGCTGATAACGAGGGAAGTATAATTCCAGATGATTGCGTAGTAGGAACAGATGACAAACAACTTAATCGTTTTTTTGATGATATAATGAACGATGCTTAATTACGTTTTGATTTTTTATTTCGTGTTACATTTTTTTTAGTTGGCTTAGATGTCTTAGATGTCTTAGATGTCTTAGATGTCTTAGATGTTTTAGATTTTGCATGTTTTTTCTTTGAAGCTTTTGAAGCTTTGGAAGATTTGGATTTTTTTTTACCACCTTCCATTTCCTTTTGTCTACGTTGTTCTTCACTATTTTCATCATACTCTTCTTCCGATTGTTGTTCATCATATGGTGATTCTTCTTGATATGATTCTTCTTGTTGAGTATCTTGTTCTTCATTATTATTGTCCATTGATTCTTCTGAAACTTCTTCTTCCATTGGCTCTTCTTCCATTGTCTCTTCCTCAGTTGGTTCTTCCATTGGCTCTTCTTCCATTGGTTCTTCTTCCATTGGCTCTTCTTTAACTTCTTCAGGTTGTTCTTCTGACTCTTCTACAACATTTTCTTGTTGTTCTGATATTACTTCAGGAACTTTTTCATTATTTCCTCTTGGTTCACTTTTATCTAAAACTGTTACATATGCCAACATCATTGAAGTTAAAGTTATTAATCCATAAGCTAAAAATGGTACTGAATTTTCGTTCATATTATATTATTATGATATATTATAATATGAAAAGAGAACTAAATTTAGACCAACTTCATACCGATAAAAATGGAATCAAATACTATAAAATTTCAAAAGGCACGCCTTTTTACCGTACATTAGAACAAAAAAATGGTACATTAGAATCTAAACCAACTTTTTTTGCATTGAATTCTGAAACAGTAAAAACAAATTATAAAGCACACGGTTATCCTCACGAATTTATTTTGAAACAGGATGTAAAACTTATTGCATTGCATATTGAAAATCCAAAATTTTATGAAAAAGCTACAGATATCCAAAAAGAATTAAATAGGCATTACGGTATGAATACCAATAAAAGAATTCGCGATTCAGATAACATAGGAGATACAAAAGTCTTAAATTATATTTGCAAACATTTTTCTGATTATCAAGGTTATTTTGCAGACCAAATGAAGACTCATGACAGCTTTATGCACGCTGAAATTGGATTATGTAACAATGGAAAATCAAATTTAGTGAACAATGGCACAATGATAAGCCTTACCAAATCTGAAATAGAGAACATAAAATTAGCAATGATATCTAAAAAAGAAAAGCAATCAAGGAATAATAAAGTGAAGAAAACAATACGCTTATCAGAAATTAAAAGTCCTGTAATGCCACCAAAAATGGCATTATTATCACCGATGTCGTCTATGTCACCTATGAAACCTTTATCACCAATGTCCCCAATGGCACTGAATTTTGGAGATGATGACGAAGACAGTATTAAAATGTCTCCAAAAAAATTAAAATTTGGAGGTCGCAAAAAGCGCACATCAAAACGCAGAACACGTAAACAAACTACACGTAAACATAAAAAATAGATAAAATTGAATCAAGTATAATGATAATACGCTATCGCTATATACAAAATAATATGGTTGAATACACGCGCAAAATATTAAATTCTTGTTGTGATTTAGACACATTAAAATCACATATTGATAAATTAGTTAATGAAATAATCCGAGCAGTTGTAAATAAACGGAGAGAACATAATTATAGAGTGTATAATACAAATAATATTACCAAGAATCACAAAAGAATAATTTATGTAGTAAAACCTATAATACAATGGCAATTACATAACTCAAACACATATGGCGTGGATGAATCTATGCAAAATACACTTTATGAAGAAGTAATTAGACAAACATTAAATGAACTAAAAAAAACTTTTGTAGATTCCAAAGTATACGAAGAAACTAAACAAACAAATGATATATATGATAATATTACAAATCATAACTTGATTGTAGTTGATTGGAACGAAGAATAAACTATAAAAAACAGTTTTGTATATATTTACTTTCATAAATCTATATTCCAATCATCATACAAACCACCATTAGTGATATTCATTACATAATCATTCGCTATCAAATATTGAAATTGATTGATTAAAGCAATTTTAAATTGAATAGAAACATATTGATTTTCTAAAGTCCGAAGTATACCCAAACGTTTGTGATTTTTTTCCAGTGTATGTAATTCACCAAAATACTGTTCAAGATTTATTACCTTTTTATCATAACGGTGGTCGAAACCATCTTTATTGTCTTTTTCATCTGGTTTAGATAATAATGGAAAACGTTTTTTGTCAGAAGGTAAAGCAAGAAGTGCGAGTAGGGTTATTATAAAGAGCATTAGTATTTATAGTAGATTATGTTTATATAGATAAACAATTTTGTAATGATTATGTATATAGATGGACATAAACGATATTGAAAATAAAAAATATTTTTTGGAAAAATTTGTAAAACAAACATACAACCCTCCACCAATCGAGGATATTATAGACCACGATGATATTACCGACGATGTTGTGTCAGAGACTTCAGGTGAACAAACTCATACAATCCATGGAAAACAATTTACTTTTGAAGGAGATGGTTATCTTCGCAAGGATTTTTCTCACGAATTGAATTTCCAAAGCAATCGATTTGATATTTATATTGTTGGATTCCGTATAAACGACGGTCTTGAAGTCCCTTTTATGGAATATTGCCTGCAAAAAAGCGAAAATGGAAGACAATATGAGTTTCCGTTTTTCTCCATTAATAAAACCGAATTTTCAGGTTTAGATAATGACGGTGAAGAACACCCAGCAAATACACATTTTAAGGTAAAAGTATCCGAATTTATGAAAAACAGTATGCGCCAAAAAATAAATATGGACGAAAATTATAAACAATACAAAGGTTTTATTGAAAGTAATGATGCCTATTATGTTTTTGTCGAAATAGATAATGATATTCAAGATGATGTTCCAAATGATGAAAATGGTCTTGACACCAATGTCAGTAAATGGGCAATGTACGATGAAATATACAATATTAAACAAATTGATGAATTACCAATAGATGAAATGGCAATTACTCTTTTTGAAAATAAACATTTACATCAATTCCGAAATGCTAATAATAAAATAGTTCCTACTCCTGTTTTTGGATATATTGTAAAACAAGACGATAATGGTGACTTACAAAACGTGTCATTAGATGAAGACTTCTACGAAAATACTTATCATTTTGACGATTTTGAAGATGTTTATATCTTTTCTAAAGAACCTATTATTAAAACGGGTGGTCCATATAAGAAATATGCTATTATGCTACGTGAGTCTTTGTATGTTAACAAAGATGAAGATAAGCAAAAATCTGTATTTAAAGAATACAAAAGTGTCTATTATGTCCAAAGTGATGTTGTGTATTACTTAATGCATTATTATGACCACTTTCACGAACTTGATTAAAATATACAATGCCTTATTATAATGATTTCATCAAAATATTTGAATTGTGATGAAATTAAACAATGTCTATATTGTAATCTTGTAGATATTTGTCCAAATTATCTTCGGAAACAATTTCTTTCATATAATTTATCATATAACTATGAATTTCGTCTTTCATTGGACGACGTTCGTAGAGTTTTTCAAAAGAAGTGACGTATTCATCAATCTTTTCTTTATCTTGTTTGTACCTTTCACTTACTTTGGAGATATTTTCACGGAAATTCTTTCGTGCGTGCTCTTTTTTCATTTGAGTTTCTAATAATTCGTGTTCTTTTTCTTGCAGGGTTTCTTCCTTTCTTTTCAAAGTCTTTTCTTTGAGTAATATATTTGCACTATCATCCAAATCATCTATATTTTCTAATTCCAAATACCAATGATGACGTGCTTCTACTGCACTCACAATTATATTACAAATATCAGGCTTTCTTAGTTTTTCATATCGTGCTCGTTGCTCTGAACCGTCACGTCCTTTGAACGTAGTAATGAATTCATCAATGATTTTTTGATCAATTGGAGGACTGGTTTCCATTAAACGATCAAATTCTTGACGATTATGTTTCAAGAAACTGGCCGCATCAGAACGTTCAACAGGTGCCTTTGCTAACTCAATACGAATATTACGTGCATATTTATCCCATGCAATTGACATTACCCTATGCGATTCATTTAATTCGGAAATCTTTAGATATTGTTGAATTGTTGTCAAAATACCTATAAAAATATTGAGCGAACCAATTGCTATTGGAGCTAAGGTTTTCATATTGGCAGGTAAACTGCTTGTTGCAAAAGATGCGGTACCACTGATTGTAGATAATATAATTGCTGGAATTGTAAACCACGCGTGCATTAATGAATATTTTACGTGTGAACGGGCGTGTAGCCATTTATAACATTGAGCAGCATCACACCACTCGACCAAAATTAATTCGTTTTCTGAAGACCATTCTATTTTCTTCTTAGAATCTTTTGGAGTCGATGAATCATCTCCAGAACTTTCTGAAGCAGTATCATTTTTATTATCTTTATCTTTTTTGGTCATTGTATATACTACCTTAATACTTTTATGTGTATTTACATCATAATAATTTATGCTTCCGCATAATCTGAATCTATATCAAAATGTAGGCTACCATTGGATATTGGTGTCACTTTTGCATCCGACATACTTTCTGATATTTCAGAACTATCTTCGAATTTACCAAAATTGATCTTATCCATTTCCAAAGCAATATCTACAAAAGATGATTCAATTTGACTCTTTACAATTATAGATTCTTCGGTTATCATTGTCTTGGATTCGGATTGTTTTATATTTTTTTCATTTTCTATTTCTGCATTGGCCACAATTGGGTCAAAATGAATGTCGTGAATTGAAAAACTTTTATTTGTTTGAATATTTTCTTCTACTTCTTTGTAAAATGCTTTAAATCGTTGAAAACAACGTTTCAAATATTGTTTTTGAGAAATATGAAAAAATGCAATATAATTGATATACAACATTATTTGTTGATTCAAACAACCATTTTCATATTCTAACGTGTTAATAAAGTTGGAAATAGAAAACCCTACTTGATGCTCTTCATAGTAATTAGAGATAGAAAGACGTTTATTTTGGTATTTTTCAAATAATAACTTGATAATATGTAAGATATTTTGGTGTACGTCTTTGATGTCATCTATACGGTATTCTTGGAAAGGTTCTAAATCTTTATATGGTACATAATTACGTTGTTCACATTCTTCTTTGAATTCTTGCTTTTGCTCTTTGATTGTATTGATAATCATTTTATATAATTTATAATAGTCACAATACATTCGGTTATTTATAAAAGAAAATCCTTTTTTTAAGTTTTCTAACTCTAATTGGAAAGACTTATACTGGAAGAAAAATGAATCCAAACAAAATAAGAACACTTTTTCGTGATTTTGTTGAATTAGTGCATTATAAGCATCTTTTAATTTATGTAATGTCTCATTTGCTGTCTTTTTTACTCCATTTATTTCATCTATTACTTGTAGAATATTTACAAAACTTCCTTTTAATTTTTCTATTTGAAATCCATGATTTGTATTATCCATATACATTAACCTGATAAAATATACTGACGCGTTTGTTATTGATATTCAATCAAATTTGCATATCAATTTATGTTTGCTTACGTCTTGTTAATACATCTTTTACGAGAGCATTCTGTATTTTATGATAATCATTAGGTATTGTTTTTAGTTTGTATACTGTGGAATTTTCATCATCCTTTTTGATTCCACATGTTCGTGTACAGCAAAATAAAAAACAGGTACTATTTGTTTTTAAGATTTTTTGTATTTGTTGTGTAAGTTGTTGTGTTAATTGTTGTGTTAATTGTTGTGTTAATTGTTGTGTTAATTGGTGTGTTAATTGGTGCATTGAATGTAATGTGTATATATTTTTATGTTTTTTATGTTTATGTAGTTAATGTTTTTTATTTTTTTGAGTTTTATTTTTTGGACTCGTTTTGGCACTTAATTCATTTTTGAATCTTATTAATGTTTCTTCCTTTAACCCTGTTTTTATGTTTGCCATTTCATTTATTGCCATTTGTTTATCAGCAACTGTTCTTAATAAACCATCTTTAAAGTATTCCCCTATAATTTCTTTTCTTTCTTTCATTGTCAATGACTTTCCACCTTTTGTTTTCGGAGCCTTTGCTTTAGCTGTTTTGTTTGGACTTGCCTTTTTCTTTTGTAAGCGTTCAATTGCTTCGGTAACTTTGGTACAACCTTCGGCTTTTGCAAACTCAACTACATCAAATCCAGAAGCGTCTTTCAAATCAGCACCAGCTTTCAATAACTCTTTGATAATTTCAATACTTCCATCATCTTCAGTGGTATCACAATAACGGTCTACTGCAATGACTAATGCGTTATGTCCTTGTAAATCTTTGTTTACTTGGGCACCGGCTTTGATTAACATCTTTACTAATGCAAGGTCATCATGATTGATAGCGATAACTAATGGAGTATCACCTCTTTGGTCTACTACATTCACATTTGGATTTGCTTTCATTATGATTTTGACAAGACTTTTGTTTCCATCAGACATTGCTCTCTGTAATGGAGTGTATTGCATTCCATAAGCTTCTTTTAAATTTGGATTGGCTCCAGCATCTAACAATTCTTTTACTTTCTTTTGGAATCCCATTTTAGTAGCAAAACCTAAAGGTGTTAAATAATTTACAGTTTCGGCTTTGTGGTTTTTATCAATTGCTTCTACTTCAATGTATTCATTTAATTTATTCAACTTCTTTAAAGCGGTGACTGGGATTTGTTTTTCTTGGATCATGTTAAGAACTACATCCATTTCTTGTCCGTGACTACATTCCACTATTTTGTGAAATAAACGCACTGTATCATGGGCATCTAATTTTGGGGCAGTGGCTGGCATAATATATATAATACTGATATTGTTTTTTTTGATATATGTTAAATCCTGAAAAGTAATTCAATTTTTTATAAAAAAGAATAATAAAATTGAATGTCTTCTTCGTTACAATGTACAATGACAATAATTATACTGATGGTTTGTATATATGTATTACAATTAGAAAAGGGTAAGTATTATGTTGGAAAAACAAATAATCCAAATTTTCGCATTAAAAGTCATTTTAATTCTAATGGTTCAAAATGGACACAATTATATAAACCGTTAAAAATGGTAGAGCTTAAGAAAGATTGTGATGATTATGATGAAGATAAGGTTACAAGACAATATATGGATAAATATGGTATTGATAATGTTCGTGGAGGGTCATTTGTTTCGGTAAAATTAGATAATTCTGTAATCAACACTTTACAACAAATGGAAATTGGAACTAATAACAAATGTTTTAAATGTGGTAAAAAAGGACATTTTGCAAAAGATTGTTATGAGGATGATGAGGATGATGAATGGGAAAATCTTAAAAATAATTTTATATCAGAAAGTAAAAAAATAAAAATGAAAAATAATATTATATCAGGAGAAAACGTAGTTAAAATTATGAACAATTTAGGTATTGAATTAAAATTAACTAATGTATATGCTATGTGTCAAAAAATTAATAAATATAGTGATGACGATATTTCAGAAGATTTGCAACCTATAGGAGATTATAGGTCTGGTATTAATTATGTTAATTTTATAGATGGATTTATTTATATTTGTAATAAAAATGATAATAATTGGTATTGTCAATATTGTAATAAGAGTTTTGATACAAAGAAAGGTTGTTTATTTCACGAAAATGTATATTGTAAAAAAAATAAAAGAAAAATAACAAAAAAAAATAACAATATTACTGATTGTGGTTCGGATGATGATTATAATTTCTCAGATGATGAGTTTTAGATTTAGATAAGATGTTTCAAATTGCGAGTTTTATAAAAAGAATAATAAGTTAAAACAGATATGAAAAGAATCTATATACAATAATATACAACAATGGAAACGAAAAATATTGAGAGTTTTTCAAAGATAATTCGTGATTTAATTCACGATTTAGATACTACCTTTCCAGAATATAAGGAAAAATATCAATCTATATCAAATTCACTTGACCACCCTGAAGCCCTTGCAAAATTACACGAATATTGTATTCCTGTTATTGCTCCTCGCTTTTTTGATATTTTATATCAAAATGAAGAAATGTTCGATGATGCTGAAATAGATACCTGTTTTTTACCTGATTTGGATTTTTCTTTGTTTTTCAAAACAAATGATATTAGTGAGAATAGTAAAAAGGTTTTATGGAAATATTTACAAGTTTTATTATTTACATTAGTAGGAGACATACGTGATAAAGACGCCTTTGGTGAAACCGCTAATCTTTTTGCTGGTATTGATGAGAATGATTTACAAGACAAAATGAAAGAAGCTTTTGACAATATGGGAAACCTTTTTGATAAGTTTGAAGACCATTTGAAACCAGATGATACCGAGCAAGATGCTTCAGATAGTAGAGATAGTGCCAGAACAACCGATGCCAGTGGCAATGGTTTCCAAATGCCAAATCTTGGCTCTCTACACGAGCATTTACAAGGTTTATTAGACGGAAAAATCGGTAGTTTGGCAAAAGAACTTGCTGCCGAGATGACTGATGAATTCAAAGATGTCCTCGGTGGAGAAGCATCTAATACAAAGGATTTATTTAAGAATTTGGTAAAGAACCCTAAGAAAATAAAAGACCTCATCCAACGTATTACTCAAAAAATAGAACAAAAAATGAAAAGTGGTAACATTTCTCGTGACGAATTGATGAAAGAAGCCAGTGATATTATGGGCAAAATGAAGGACTTTGGTGGGAAAGATGAAATGATGAATATGATGAAAGGTATGGCAAAATCTATGGGTGGCAAAGGTTCGCGATTTAATATGGGAGCATTTGAATCTATGGCCAAGCAACATGAACAAAAAGAACGTTTGCGAAAGAAATTAGAAGAACGTCGTAAAGCCAAGATTGTAGAAGAAAATAATAAAAAGAAGTTTGTTATTGAAGGAGATAAACAAGAAAAAACCGATTTTATTCATCCTGATTTATTAAAGGTAATGGAAGAGGAAGATGCCGCCAAAAAAGAAAAGGTTTCTACCGCGGACGGTGCAAAAAAGAAAAAGAAGAAGAAGAAGAAAAATTAATTTTTGCATTTTCATAAAAAATTGATTAGCTTTTTTAAGTTATGTCTATATACAACTTAAAAACTTATAAGACTGAAAAATGAGTATCTGTATTTCCACACTTCAAAAATTATCACAATACAAACAATATTCTAAGCGTGCCTTGAATTTGAATGAAGTATTCCATATGAAAGAAAACAAGGGTGGTGGAGATTGTTTATTCCGGTCTATGGCTCAAAATATTTATGATGATGAATCACGACATAGGGCAATCCGTCGCGACATTTGTAATTATTATAAAAAATTTGATATGCAAGCATCTTATCCTGAAAATTCATTGGAATACAAATTACAAATCACTCTGATCTGTGAGGAATTTGACTCTAATGGGCTACGAATTGATGAAACTACTGGTGAATGTATTAGTAAACAGAATGTTTGGGGTGGCACTGCCGAAATATTGGTAATGGCAATTTTATATCGCTTGAACATAATTGTAGTAAGTGCTTTTGACGACAAAAGATATAGTGTTATTCCTTATCGCGGTGATTCAAGAAAAGCACCAATCTTCTTATATTATAATGGGGAAAATCATTACCAATCATTGACTCCTAATCGTCGTGTTTCTTCGCGAATTTCCAAAAACAATAAAAACAATAAAAACAACAAACGTAAAAATAAAAAATAATATACACAATATACACAATATACACAATAATATACACAATATACATAATCAATTTACTCCTTCGAATATTTATATGTTTTTTATCTTATGCCAATCCAATAATCATTATTATGATCATCATGATCATAGTTGCTATCACTGCAATATCCAAAATAACAATCATCACAAAGATATCCACCTCCATATGAGGCACAATCAGAACAACCTTTAGATTTCGAAAGTTCATCATCTGGTTCTGGTGCTTGTCTAATAGGAAGACATAACAAATTTCTGTTATTATTAGACCATTTATCTATTTTCCATTTAAAGTATACATTTTTTATTGCCCTTTTCTGCTTCCAAGTGAAATTACTATGTCTTTCATAGTTATCTTTAATTCCTTCAAAAGTAGTGGGATCAAACATTTCACTGTTAATTGTTTTGGACCATTCTAAGATAGAATCCAACAATTCTTCATATTGATAATCATATATAATATCTTCTTTATCCATTCTGTATGTATCATCATATAATGCAACAAATTTGCAATCAATTTTTTGAATAAATTATAAAGAAAAAATCGGAAATAAATTTTAACATACCTCACAAGGGTCTTCTTGTATTTGATTCTCTTGTGTTTCCTGTTCTTGTGACTTACAATATATATCATAAAATACCTTTTTTCCTATTAAGAATAATAATGCTGCTCCTACACAGGCTATAAATCCGTACGCTACTTGATCTTCTTTACTACTGTCTGACATCTTGTATTATTTACCGAATATATGACAAGGTGTAATCAATTTTATGTAATATTCTTCAATGACTCTCGATAATGTTTAAGTAAAAGAGTTTAAAATAATTGATTGTTCATAATATAGATGCTAAAAATACCAAATCATGATATTACAAATACAAAATTGATTTCAAATAATACCGAATTGGTAATCCAACAAATGGAAGATACCCCAAAACAAAACGAAAATGGCTTGGACCAATTCTATACAAACCCTAATATAGCATTGGAATGTTACAATAAATTAAATGAAATTGTAAACTTAGATGAATTCGATATTCATTTGGAACCAAGTGCAGGTTCAGGGTCATTCTTCAACATTATGAACCATAGTAAAAAAATAGGATTAGATATAGAGCCAAAAGCGAAAGGTATTCATAAAATGGATTTCTTTGATTATAAAGCAGATGAAAGTAAGAAGTATTTAGTTATTGGTAACCCACCTTTTGGTAAAGTATCATCATTAGCTGTCAAATTCTTTAATAAAAGTGCTGAATTTGCAGATTGTATTGCATTTATTATACCAAGAACATTTAAAAGAGTAAGTATTCAAAATAAATTAGATTTACATTTTGAATTGATTTATAATCAAGACTTGCCAATTACCCCTTGTTGTTTTACACCACAAATGACTGCAAAATGCTGTTTTCAAATTTGGATAAAAAAACAGCAAAAAAGGGACAAGATTATTTATGATAAAACACATAATGATTTCAGCTTTTTAAAGCTGGGTCCAAAAGATAAAAACAATCAACCAACCCCACCAAAAGATTGTGATTTTGTAATAAAAGCGTATGGATCAAATTGTGGCGAATTAATAGATATAAATTTGATGGCTTTGAGACCAAAAAGTTGGCATTGGCTAAAATGCAATATTGATAAAGAAGTGTTAAAAAAGAGATTTAGACAATTAGATTATTCAATGTCTAAAGATACAGTGAGACAAGACAGTCTCGGACAACAGGAATTGATATATTTGTACAAACTAAAATTTGGTTAGAAATTTTCGGAATTATATTCTACTTTATATTTCATTAATTCATTCCAAAGTTCAAAACTTTTACCTTTTTTTGAATTAGGGTCGCATCTTAAAGCATATTCACAATTTCTACCTTTAATATTATCTAATGTAATTTCACCAAATACTTCACGGGTTCCATGAGCGTATCCTCCATAACGAACAATCAGTTCATACACTATATTAGAAGGGATTTTAAAAATATGGCCATTACCGTGAGGTGTATCAAACATATTATATGCTATGAAAATATAGTAATCAACATTATGGTCAGGTCTTATTTGGACAAAATTTATTCTTGATTCTTTTGCGTGTACTGATGCCTTTATTTCATAATTAATACCGTTTTTGTGTCCATCGCCACTTGTTGAATTTATTGGCTCCCCTATATTTAAATCTGTCTTGCATATAATTTCCAATTCAGTAGACTGTGGACTCAAATAGTAACGTGCATACAGACATTTTCCTGTGAGTGTTGGCTGCATTTTAATTTTTCCTAATATGTCTTTTTTATTTTTAGATTCTCTTATTTTCATTTCGTCAACAATAGTAGCATAATCAGTATTTTCAATTGTCTGTTGGGAAGATTGTCTTTGTTTTTCAAGTTCAAATGCCTGTTTTTCAAGTTCAAATGCTTGTTTTTCAAGTTCAAATGCTTGTTGTAATTCAAAAATACTTTTAGAAGTATCCATTTTAAAATATATTATAGGTTAAAAAAATATTTTTTGCAATCAATTTCATTATAGGTCAGGTCAATAATACTACTTAACGTAGACTTCCCTTACTACGTGCTTCATTATTTTACCCAATTTGATTGCATCTGTCGAATCAAATCCTCCTAATGATTCATTAGAGATTCTCAAATAGTCTATATTGTCCTGAGTATCGCATTCGAATGCTTCAGGGTGTTCT
>VMHT01014904.1_pt1 | contig 13214 bp, 5 predicted proteins | sample 4693611 | NCBI WGS metagenome assembly VMHT01 (sample SAMN12280063, study PRJNA550983) | marine metagenome | isolation source: seawater sampled from same location over 5 years 0.02-0.2 micron viral filtrate | place: USA: collected off the coast of southern California halfway between the port... ... | reverse complement strand
TCATTATTTGTTTGTTTTAATTATAATTACACTTTTTATGCATTATTTACTACTTAAAGTTACCTCTGAACTAACAGCAAATAACTCAGCTTTTTTTGTTGAATCGTTTTTCATTAATACCTCTACATAGTAACCTGATAATCCAGAGGTTTCTATTTCTGTGTTTTTACCAAAAAATATATAATCTCCTGAAACAGGTAATAACTCTGTACCAGTTGTTTGAACGTCTACAGTGTATGTTGTGTCTCCAGCTACAACTGCTATACACTCACCCAGCCTTACAACGTCTCCAACCTGTTTACCAGCAACATCTAACCTTGCAAAATAAACTATGTCCCAAGATCCTTTATCTGTTGTGTAGCTACTAGCACTAGCAACGGTAGCTGTTTTAGCTTGTAAAGATGTGTTTATTGGGTTTGGTAATGTTAATGTTATTGTTGCCATGTTTTTATGATAAGTTCATTATTACTGAATATTCTACACTGTCTTGAAAACCATCGTTAACTTTAAATTTAAAATCTGTTTGTGCGGTTGAATCTGCAGCTCTTGTGTAAGCTACAATTTTATGAGTTCCAGGTAAAGCGTGAGGCACTGAAGATATTGTTGTTGTTGTACCCTCAAAAGTATATTTTAAAGTACCATTAGTTGAGTTACCACTAACAGTTTGTGGTAGTTGTGTTATAATGTAATACTCATCTCCACCGTCTGGATTAGTTGCTGTTGGTAGCGTAATGTTTGTAGCTTCGTTAGAAGTTATAGAAACAGCTGCTAGACTTGCAGCAGAAGGAGCAATATTAGGTTGTACCACAACGTTTGCAGGTATCGTAATACTATCATCGTTACCACCAAATTTAGTAAGAGTAACTTCGCACGATAAAGTTGCTGTGGAGTGAAATCTTAACGTTGTGTTATGACCAATAGTTCCGCCCGGAACACCGCTTAAAACAAGTGAAGTGCCTACTATTTGAGCCACAGTCACAATGTTGTTTATACCAGTACCAGTTACTCTCATGCCAAAAACTATAGCAGCATTGGCACTTGAAAGAGTTACAGCTGTACTTGTTGTGCTTCCGCTTGTATTTTTAGTAGTTCCTTGATTAAGCTCTACTTCTAAAGTCTCTACGTTTATTTCAGCACCGTTGTTTAAGGTTAAGCTTGAGTTACCAAAAGTGCTAACACCAGTAAATTGTGAAGTGTTAAAAACAAGATTTGTAGCTACATCTTGAGCTGATCTTATAGGTATAACTGTTGCTGCTCCTTGGTGGTTAACTCCTGAGTCTTTAATCGAAGCTCTAAAAAAGAATTTATTTTTAAGTTTTTGCACACTATTACCTAAACCTGTAAAAGATAAATTACTACCTGTAAGAACAAATTTGCTAGTACTGTCTGTTGCAGATAGTGTAAAAGTTGTGTTTATATATTGATATATTATTATACTAGTAGGAGATGATAAACTACTAGAAAAAGAACCAGCAGCTATTTCGGTAAGTGTAATAGTGTAATTAGATGCTGAACTAACTCTTGGAAAAAATATAGGTAAAATAAATTTACCACTATTATCAAGAGTTGCTGTAAAAGAACCAGTAGCACCTATTGTTAAAACAGTATTTAAAGATAAGCTTTTAGCAGCGCTAAGTGTTAGTGTTTTACCACTAATAGCTGCGACAGTAACTCCAGCTCCAACACCTGTACCTGTGACAGACATGCCAATAAATATTTTAGAGTTTGCAGTTGCTAGCGTTACAACTGTAGAGTTTGAAGATGCCTTGCCTACTATAGATGTTGTTGAGTTTAAATTACTACCACCAGTTAGTTTTGCTTCAATACTTAAACTTACACCTGGATCTCCGTAAACTAACAAATCTCTTTGTTCACCACCTTGTTTTATAGAGCTAGTATCTAAATCATAACCATATATATTTGTTGTTGTTGCTGAGTGAGATCTTGTGCCTGAAGCAAAAAACTTAACAACATCGTTTGCCGGTTGTGTTAATCCGTAGGTATAATTTACTGTAAAAGCTCTAGATGTTAAATTTTTATTTTTTACACCATCTGTTGGCGTGTCAACAACTGTAAAGCTATAACTACCTTTATTGCTAGTACCATTAAAATCAACTGTTGGCGGTGTTACAAATACAAAACCAGCATCAGAAGTAAAAGTTTTAGTAAAAATAGTATTTGTACTAAAAGGCGTACCAGCAGTTGAGTAGCTAGTGGCAAAAGATTCTGAGCAGTTTTTTATAGTTGATTTTATAGTTCCAGCCATTTATTTTGTTTTATGATTGTACAAGATTAGATGTTATGTTTGCAGAAAGTATAGAAGATAAATTGTTAGCAGGCATAGTACCTGAAACAGGAACTGTTAGCCTAACTACATTTGTAGCTGTGTTTTGATAAGTATCTACATCATCAAAGGTTCCATCGCTTTTTATATAACCATCTTCTTTTACAACTGTACCAATATTATTATTAGGATCTGAAATTTCAGTTATAGTTATACCACTAGCAACATGGTTCCATCTTTGACCACTAACAGACTGACCATGCACGTAAAATATTTGGTTGTTTGATACAATACTACCACTTGCTCTGTTAACAACAATAGATGTGTCAGAAGTTGTTAGGTCTGTTAAAGATTTATTTATTATAAACTTAGGGTATAAGTTTGTGTTTTCTTTAACAATAGAAATGTTAGATAACACAGCGGCCACGTAAGCACCTTTGAATATATCTATTTTTTTACCTATAGCAACAAAAGTTGTTGATATTTGACCGTTACTACTTCTTCTAGCCGTAGTACCAACGCCACTTATATCTACAAATCCTACCTCATGCATGTTAGTACTTAAACCTCCACTACCTTTTGTGTAGCCAGAAACTGTTGCTGACAAAGTGTATGTTTGACCAGGAATTAAATTGGTTACAACACCTCTTAAAAATCTAACACCACTAGGTATTGAATTAGCGTTATTTGCTATTATTGTACCTGTTATTTGTGTTGTTGAATTAACAGTAAAACCTGCTGCATCATTAGTACCACCTATTGTTGCTGGATTTATAGACCCAGAAGAACTACTTATTGCAAAGTCTGCCGAATTACCGCTGGCATCTATATGCCCGTAAATTCCACCAGCTAACAACAAAGAAATAGATTCACTTGAAGGTAACATTCTTAAGTTGTGTTCGTAAATAGTGTTATGTGTACCACTACTAACAGTCACAGCACTACAAACACCAAGTCCTTGTATATTAAACTCTTTACTGTCTAGGTTTGTTGTTGATAATGTTGTTCCTTTTATATAATTAAACCATTTGTTTTCTTTGTCTACAAATTGCTTTATTTCACCCGACTGTAAATCTGTTTCAATAGTATCGCTATACCAACCCGAAACGCTTAAAGCACCATCAGCATTGTATTCTCTAGACTTTGACCCTTCGTAGTTTAAAGACTTATAATTTTTAACAACAGAAGGCTCGTCATTTAAAACTAACTTTACTTGAGAATCGTATTGAGTACCATAGAAATTACTTCTTAAAGTGTTAACAGTATGTTTCCATATTTCACCATTATAAAAAGTGTAGTAATCTCCAGATATTGAAATAGCATTTTCAGGTAAAAAAGATTTTAAACTTGTCCAGCCGTTAACAGCTTCTGCAAAACTTGCGGTTTTGTTATTTAAAGTAATATTGTAAAGATCTTTGTTAATATCATAACTACCAACAACAAAAGAAGCCTCGTTTAAATTATCTTTAAAAAACTTTTTCATACCTTTTTCAGATATATCTGTTATACCATCACCAGAGAGTCTTAACACAGCATTTCTATCCTTGTCAGAAAAATAAATTCTATAACCATAGTTTGCAAAAGACTCAGGGTTTCTTGATATACCAAAATCACCTGCAAAAGGAATAGACTGTCCTAAAACAGCGTTTGTTGAAGTAACATTAACATTGCCATCAGCATTAAACAAAGCATCTTTATTAGATAACACTTTTAAAACTTTGTTTTCACAGAAAGTAACTAAATTTGTGTTTCTACTAAATAGTTTTTGAATTGAACCATATACAGGGTTTAAATCTTTTGTTATTTTATTTGCTTGTATAAATTGATTTAAATTATTTTCAGTGCTAATATTGTTGTATATTCCAGAATAAATAAAACCATGCCTTCTGTGTTCTTCCATATACTTGTTTAACATTGTTGTAGAAACTCTAGGACCTTTGTCTATGGTTAACGCGTTGAAATCATCTCTTATTCTATTTGTTTCAACACCATTACCAAAAGAATAACAATTAAAGTATTCTAGCTTTGTAGGTCTTATTTTTATGCCATTGAAAAAAGTAGGGTCGTCTGCTCTAGGCACATAGTCAAGTTGTTTTTTATTACCTACTGAATCAGCTTGTGCAACGCTGTTTCCAACTAAAACAGTAAATTCTTGTGTTAATTCAATGTTGTCGTTTTCATCTTTAGAAAATATAGTTATTTTATGGCCAGCAGGTATTGAATCTTCTATACCGTCAATTTTTATATTTAATGCTGGTGTACCAGCTTGCCCAGGCCCGTTTGTAAGAACGTTAGACTCGTAATTAACAACAGAAATAACAGCGTCTGGAGATAAAGGAGTGTAAGTTGAGCTTTGACCAATAACATCGCTACAAGAAACATACATGCCGGGTTTTATAATAATATCACTTTTAGCTGTTTCGTAATATAAATTTGTATCAATAGCTTTTGGTGGTTCTACTTCAAATATAGCGGGGTTTTCGCTAAAAAAGCTTTCGCCAATAGGATCTGTGTCTATTTTTAATATTTCTATTTTACAAGATTCAGGCGTTGTGTTTGTTGATAGGTAACTTGGCCCATAAGCTCTTATTTTACCAGTGTTTGCGGTTCCATCTTCATTAACAGTTGATGTTGGCGACCAACTAATACGCTTGTTAAGCTCAATGTCATACCTCCAGCCCATGTTTGACTTGTAGTTAAAATCTGGTGCATTACTATTATCAACATGAAAATCATTTGTTACTTGGTTTGCATTTACGTCAGCAAACGTGTTTGATCTATAAAACTTTAAATCATCACTGTTTGTGTAGTTAGTTGGGCTTGCGTCTAATAAAATATAATAATATACTGTTTGTGGCCAAGCTCCATTAGACCAAACAGGACTAGTCTGAGAACCTACTGATCCAAACTTACCTGAATGAGCAACTTTTACACTATCTCCATTGCTATCTTGAAGAAACTCGCCGCGAGTAATATTGTAAAGTAAAGCACCTTCTGTTATTTTACTGTTTATATTTGCTGAAACTAAAGGGCTTGCTGTTGTTCCAGATCCAATTTCAATTACTTTAGCGCTTGTACTACCACCAACAGTGTTCCACAACGAAATAGCGTCAGAATCAAGCTGCCCAACTTCCACTAAACCTTCTGCGTGTTGTCTTTGCGCTTTTTGACTATGTCTGTATTGATGAACACCATGTGTTGTAACCGCGTTTATAGTATAGACAGTTTTGTCTGGATCATCTGCCCATCTAAACATTGTGCCTACAGTTCCTAAATCATTATATATAGTTGTTAGCTCTGCAGCTATATCAGCGCTAGAAGGGTTTGTAATAACAATATCGTTTGAATTATTAGGATCATCACCAACGTTAGTAAGTCTAAACTGACAACTGTTTTCACCTATTCTAAACCCGTAACCAGCTTTAGCATGATCACCACTACCATAATCATCACCGTGATTAAATATTCCATTAGCACCATAACTCCAAGCGCTATCAATAGCCATAAACTGATCAGAACCGTAAGAAGCAGAAGAGACGGTACCTTTAAGATTTAAATCTTCTGGAGTTGCAAATATTGGAGTTAAAGCATTTTCATAAAAATATTCTACTTCTTCAAAACCAGCAGATCCTATAAAATTAACAGATTCAGAGCCACCTGTGTAAACTTGGCTCCAACTATAAGTGTCTAACATCCATGTGTTAACATCTGCTTTAACAACATCTAAATCAGTTCCTCCGGTAGAAAAATAATTACTAGAATTATCAACTCCTTCGTTCCAAACATGGATCCACTTAATATCTTTTGTATATTGCAAAGTGTAATAAACTTCGTCTTTAGGCGTTGATTTGCTTAGTATATATTCTATTAAGTTTTCATCTTTTAATATTTTTACAAAAAACTTTCCTTCAAATTCATCAGCAAACTCATCAACAACTTTTTCGTAATACTCTATAAAACAATTGTTTGTTTGAGACGTTGATGTTCCAACAAAATTTGTATCACCACCAATAGTTGTTCTTAAAACAATGTCGTAATAATCGTCAGTGTCAGCAAAAGAACTGTTAGTATTGCTGTCAACTCTTTCTATAGAACTTACTTGATAATAATTAGATATTACAACTTGATCGCTATTACCTATTCTAATATATTTATTACCTTGGTCAAGCTGAAATATATCTTCTAAATCAGAACCAATAACACTACTACCTCTTAATCTAACTATATTAGAACCTGCTATTGGAAAATTAACCTGTGGATTACTAGCTGTACCAAAATCAACATCTGCTATTCTACCTATTATTTTTTTAACACCAGTTATAGATTCAGGGGCTTCGTTTGATTTTTCTAAAACTTTATATCTTAGTGTCTTATTTCCAGGAACAGCATTGTTTGAATCATGTATTTTTTTAAGTATTAAAAAATCATCTTCTTGCACTTTGTTTGCGTCACTAGAAACAAAAGAAAGCCAAACATGATCTCTTGTTTCTGCTGGGTAAAACCTATCTAAAGCTACATTGTAATGATCGTTATGTTTATCGTGAACAAAATACTTATAGTGAGTTGCCCACTCTTCTGGTTCAGAAGAAACTAAAGCTTCAAAAAAGTTTGCTTGAGAAGCATCTGCATTACCTAGTTTTATTTGCCTGTTGTCGTTTGAAAAAACTGGCGTTTGTCTACCGTATTTATCTAGCAAAGAAACACCTAAATCATAACTTCTTAAAGACTTCATTGTTTCTTTTGGCTTGTTTTCAACAATGTTGTTGCTAACGCTTTTAAAAATATAGTCAAACTTAGCATTGTCGTTGTTATAACCAACCATGTCGTATTGTTGTTTATAGTTTGCGTAGACAAGTCTATTAGCTGTTATTTCTTGTGCTAAAGCAGATTTAGGTACGTTGTCATAAGGCCTTAAAAGTTGCTCTGAAGGTAAAACAGCGTTTACTGTTTCAGAAGTAATTTCTATTTCATCAAACTCAAGATCACCACCTCTTTTAGAAGAATAATGATATATGTTATTACTATCAGATTCTTTATATAATAACTGAAACTCAGTTGCATCTAAAGGCATGTTGTCAAAGCCACTTAGCGTAAGCTTACGAACATTATTTTGCATTGAAACATTAAAACCAGATTGACCGTCATAATCAAATCCATTTTTTGAGCTTGGTAAAAATGCTATTTTAGAAAATGGTGATATAGCTGAATACTCACCATCAGAGTACGCCCATCTATAAGCAAACCTAGGAAATTTATCCTCAAACATAGGAGCTTTATCAACCAAACTACAAGACCAGTCTATAGAAGAACTAGTGTCTAACTGCGTTATATTGCTTGATATTTGTTGTATTTCAGCGTTAAACACTTTTCTTGAAAAACCACCATTTGTGTTTGTGCCTCTAAAACCAAAGCCGTTTCCAATATCAGGTGTGCATAGTTTAATACTACAATTTTTAACATCTAAATTTATATCGTTGTCGTCAAAATTATGATATATAGCTTTTAAAATAAAGTTTGCTGTAAAAGTAAGTTGAGTTCCATCTGCAACGCTACTAACGTCATTATTGCAAAATATTCTATTGTTTTTGCGCTTCATTACAAACGTATTGGCTGGAACTCCAGTTCCTTCAACTTTCATGCCTAAAGAAACCATATTTTTCATATGAGTACCTGTTTGCGGCGCGCCAGCAGTTCCAACGTCTGGATCTAAAGCAAAACAATTGTTGTGAGCGCCACTTATTGGTAATGGCCAGTTTCTAGGCCCGCCTGCTAAAGCTGTAAACTGATGAGGGTTTACTACAACACTATTAGATGTAAAATTTGGTCTAGTGTGCAAATGAAATGTTACCGTGTGAGAGCTGCTAATATCGTGAAAAGTTAATAAATCTGCGTCTGCCAAGTCAGTACCAGCAGGAACACTACTTAAAACAAGATTTGTACCGTTAATAGAGCTTACAGTACCAACTATGGTATCTGCTCTTCTAACTCTCATGTTAGGAACAATACTGTCGTTTGCTTTTGCTAAAGTTATACTTGTTGCGTTGACACTTGGGTTACCATTAACAATAGCTGTGGTTTCTAAGTGAAGGTCAAAACCTCTATGTGTTAAGTCTAAAGGGCTTACAGCAGAGCTAGTTGTAATATCAGCTCTTAAACTACCCTCAACATATTGACTCATGTCAAGTTGTAATTCTATTTGATATGTTGAATCTGGAATAAAAGCGTCTGCAGTTGGAGATATATTTTCTTTAGGTAAAATCGCAAACAAAGTTTTAGTATCTAAATCGTTTGAGTTAAACTCTAGTATACCACCACTTTGATCAATAGAAACTGCTTGTGTAGCTGCGTAACCATTTTGTATTGTTCTTGTAAACAACTGCCAATGATTGGCACCAAGAAAAGTTTTATCATTACTAGTGCCAATTCTTTCACTACCAGGACTTGCCACGGCTTTAGCGTGAGTTGCAGGTTCCATTAAACTTGTGCTTCCAATAACCTCATCTAAAAGTTTTACTTTGACTTTAACATCAGGGTCGTCATCGTTAGAATTGGCATTTGGATTTGCGGCTATTAAATCTATAACATCACCTGATAAAAAATTAGGTTGACCGTCAAACTGCAGCTCTTGTATTTTTATTGGTCTACCAAAACCACCCGAGTTATTTGCCTCTCCGTCTACAGAATCTGCTTGAGTTAAATTATTAGTTCCTATTGGTTTTGGAAGTACAATGTTACCAGCAGACAAGTAAGTCCAAAAAGAATTATTATTATAAACATTTAGCCAATATCTAAACTCTACTTTAGTTCCACTAGGAACAACACTAGTTAACGGGTGTCTCAAGTGTACGCAGTGGTTTTCGTAATCAACGCTATTAATTGGAGAGTCGTGAGACGAGCCGTTAAAAACAACGGTCATACCCTTGTCAATAGACCTCCAGTCTTTATAATGTATACCATCAATCATTATGTTATCAGTACTGCTAACAGCATTGCTAAAACGTAAAACTCTTTGTCCTATTTCCGCTTGTTGCAATAGAGTTCTAGTAAAAACTTTATTGTAAATAACCTTATTACCAGATCCTCTAGCGTGTATTGCGCCGCTGGAGCTATAAGATGTGTTTGCTGGGGTTGTTAAAGAAGCAGTTATTTTACCATCTCTAGTATTTTCTTTTAAATCTACGCTTGGCGCGTTTAAAGGGTATTTTTTTATAACTGTAATATCCTTTTCAGTTACAGTGTCTGATTTTTTTAAACCGTTTATTTTTAAAACTGTTGTTCTGTCAAAGTATCTAGCTGTTGTAGTTTGGCAACCAGACTTCATACTTTCTATATTTATTTTTTTAGGCTCGTTAAAACCGTCGGTCCAAAACAACAAGCCGTCTAAAACATTTATAGCAGTTACTTTTTTTGTAGAATCAAACTTTAAAAAACCTGCGTCTTGAAATGTAACGACTAAATCATCAGCAAAACTTCTATAATTATCTATAGTTACTGTATTTGAAGACTTAAAAGTAAGAACTTCGTCAGCCGCAATTGTACCACCAGGCACACCACTTAAAACCAACGCTGTTCCACTTATACTAGCAACTGTAACAGAGTTTGATATGTTAGCGCTAGTTACAACTTGACCAACTCTAATGTTTCCATTAGCAGCTGAAAGCGTTACTGCAGTAGTATTACTTGTTGAAGACCCATTAGCTTGTGTTGTAGATATATTTTTTAATCTTACCTTAGGATAATTTCCAATTGTATCATTAGCATTGACAACTTCCATACCAACTCTAATGTTATTAAATAAACCATTAGTATTGTCTATTGCAAAAGTATCGTCGTCAGTGCTCATGCCGCCGTTAACAGCTGTTTGCACTTTATGTACGTCTATAAGTATTGGTAATGTAATTTGTTGGTCCGGTAAGTATTCTACTATTGCATTTACGTTATCACCTGCAATAAACCATATTATACTTGTAGAACCTATAGAGTTGTTGGGGTATAAAACAGAGCCAACGCAAGTGGCGTTAACTATACCGGTTGTAGATTTTAATAAGTTACCATATGAATTTTGAATAACACCAACTTCACTGTCTTCAGTACTAGACACATCTACGTTTAATGCTTCTAAATATTCATTTTTAGGTACTAACCTTTCGTCAAGGTCTTTGTTCATCTTCCCTGACGTAAAAGTATTTTTAATCTCCGGCATATTTTAGTGTTTTATTTGCTTAGATTTACCTCTAAGAACTTGAGTTAATTCTTCTATTTTTAGGTTTGACAGTCTTAATTTAGCCGTTCTAACAGCTGCAAATTTTTGTTTTCCAAATCTTCGTACTATAAACTCTTGTACATTTGATTTTGTACATAAAATAGCGTATGCTATACACTTGTACATTGCTTCCTCTGCAAATTTGTGAACTTGCATCTCTGCATCAGTACCTAGACTATCGCTTATATATTTTAAGGTTACAGTTTTTCCTGAAATGTTAGAGCTAAAATGTATGTTTCCTGCTAAATCATCAATATAAAAAAATCCGTTTACCTGAGCGTACTGAGGATCTATACCATATCTTTTACCAGTATTTAAATCATAGTTGTCACCATCGTAGTTATAATCTTCTGTTTCGTTAGCTGTTGGTGATGATGCTTTGTAAGCTGCCCAAGTGTCAGAGTCTGTTTCGTACTGCAACTCATCTGCATTTAAATTATACGTACCATCAACATTTTGTTTTATAGCTTTTGGGTTAGATGTTTTTGATGTAGGATATAAAGTACGTTCTACTCCAGCTGCGTCATGCCACGATAATTTAACATAGTTAACGTAGTCTTGTGGCAATATCATTTTCAAACTAATAGGTATTTCTATTTCCTGTGCTTTAGTACATTTAAAAGTATCAAAGCTTAGCTCTTGCAAAGCTCTTTGAGCGTGAAAAGCTACATCAGTTCTTTTTATTTTTTGTATTAACTTATCGTCACCTACATAAGCAACCATAAATTGATCTATTACATTGTCAAGAGAAATAAACTGATAGTTTCCTAAATTGCCAGCTTGATACTGGGCTTGCGTTTGATTATCTAATAGTCCCATTTATTATTGTTTTTCTTGTTGTTGTTGTTTCATATCTTCTTGGCTACCTATACTGTATAACTCACCACCTAGCGAGATACCGCTTAATGATAATATCTTATAAACTAAAGAAGTCTCTTCTGAAGCGTGTAGCTCAAAATCAGTAGACGATGCACTATTGTATAACGCAGCTCCGTTTATTTCTGTGTAACCCCAATTTGCTTTTGCAGGCTTTTTAATGTAGTTGCATTTTATATCTGCTGATGCAAACGTAATAGTTACTGACCCTCCACTTTGTGCGTCTTTGTCGATGGTTAAAACAGATCCGTTTATTGCAGTTATCTTAGTGTCAGCTAAAAGACTTCCTTGAGTAATAGTTTGACCAACTTTTATAGAAGTTAAGTTTGATCCAGTTATATTTATTAACTTATTATCACTATTGTGTCTAAGAGAACCTGTTGACGTGAAAAATACAGCAGCACCATTAGTACCATCACCGTAAGGATATATTTTTATTGTAGTTTCGCCTGTTCTTAAATAAACGGGTCTTTGAGTTGTTGGTTTAGCTAAAGGGGATTGACCGTAAGTTACTAACTCGTCTTCTGTTATTTCTTCTACTATTCTAGCCGTGTCAGTCGTGTTATATGATAGTACATTGTCTAATCTATAAACATCGGTTGGAAGCGTGCCATCTCCAAAAGCATTAACAATTGTAATAGGTTGATGTCTTTTTTTAAATATACTTATTTTTTCTTCTAATAAGTGAACAACGTCAGCTCTAGGCGTTTCGTCTTTAGGCATTCTGTTAAACTGACCTGCATCGTAAAAATATTGTTCAAATATTTCCATCTGCGCTTGATTAGCAAATAAGTTAAATTCTTGAGGTGTTATATAACCTCTTTGTTCTTTGTTAGCCATAGCTAACACTCTTTGATAAACTGTGTCTATACTTACTGCCATATTTTTTTGTTTTGTAGTTTGCAGTCGCCCCGTAGAGCGACCGCTTCTACAGTTTGATTATGTTAATCGTTTTTCTATGTTTGAATATATTTCCATACCTTCATCAGTTTTAAACCAATGTGCTAAAGCAGTGTACGGATGTTCGTCAAAAGGAACTACCATTATAGGTCTATCATTTGATCCCCATAAAAAGTTTCTTTGATCTGAACTTAATTTAATAATTCCAAGTTCTACAGCTCTAATACCAAAATTTCTAAGCTGAACATTATCATCATTAGCTAATTCTAAGAATAAATTAGGGTTGTTTCTAGCAAATACTAATAAATCTCTTTTAAGTTCCTTAGAACTCATCTTAGACACTTCAGAACCTTTCTCTACTCTCATAATTGCTTCTGCCATATCTATGTCTAAATCTCTAGCCATTAATATTGCATCAGCTTCTAATTCTAATATTTCTATTTCACTAGCAGCTTCTTTTTCAGGTTCAAGCTCTGCGTAAACCTTTTCTTTACTAGGGTGATATAAAGATAATAGTTTTTGTAAAGTAGTTTTTTCTTTTTCTACAAACAAACTACCATTTCTAAAAATTATATGTTCTAATCTTTGATCTCCTACCATTTCATCCACAAAAGGAGTTTTTTGGTTTTGACAATATTTTAATTCTCTTTCGTAACCTTTTTCTTTGTCAAACCAGTATAAATCAGAACTTCTCAACATATAAGATAAAGGTTTTTTGTTACTTTTTAAATTGTAAACTCTATCTTTTATTTCCCATTTAGGTTTTGTAGGTTTTTGTGTTTTAACTACTGGGGTTTCAACAACAGGTACCTCTACCTCTTGTGTTTTTTGTTTTTTTGCCATAATATAATATATAATAAAATTAATAAATAAAAGGACCGAGGCCGAAGC
>VMHT01170279.1_pt1 | contig 13218 bp, 14 predicted proteins | sample 4693611 | NCBI WGS metagenome assembly VMHT01 (sample SAMN12280063, study PRJNA550983) | marine metagenome | isolation source: seawater sampled from same location over 5 years 0.02-0.2 micron viral filtrate | place: USA: collected off the coast of southern California halfway between the port... ... | reverse complement strand
TTGTAATGAGTATAGGTAAAAGATCTGGTGTCTCTTGGTCTACGATAACTAAAGTTTCTGGTGTAACCAAAGCAAACGTAGAGAAAGTCTCTGGTGTTGAAGCAAAACTTTTGCTTAATGAATACACTGGCGCTACAGCTGCATACAGCCTTAGAAAACTAAATGCAAACTATACAGGCAACTGCATCAAGGTTAGAAATGACAGCGGCACTCAATTGGATATTGGGTTTGTTGGGGACTACCTCGACACCGCCTCTTTGTCTAGCCATTGCGCATCTGGAGGGGGTCAAATCACGGTGTGGTATGACCAATCAGGAAATTCAAGAGATGCCTCTCAGTCCACTGTATCTGCAATGCCAACCATATTTTCTTCTGGGTCTCTCAACGAAGTAAACTCAAAGGCTGCAATTTCTTTTGATGGTGGGGACAGGCTTTTGACAGCCTCAACTCAACTTCATACGGGTGCGTTTTACGCTACGTGTGTTGTTCAAAGTCCGTCTAGCATTGGTAATGAGCAGGTCTTAGGTCAAGATGATGCTCAATCTTCCCCAAAGGTTAGAATAGCTCAGTATTTAAGAACAAAGGGATCTAGCTCTTCAGCCAGAGTAGTTGTCTTTAATACTTCTGCAAGTGCTTTTGGAGATGATTCAACGTCTGTCGGAACTAGCAGTCAGGTGCAAATATCCTCTTATGCAACAAGCGGGGGAACTATTGAAAGCTTTGATGATTCTGCAACAAACGGATCCTCTTCTTATACTGGAACTCTGAAGACAGGTTCTCATGAAGTTTCTATTGGTTCTGCTGCAGGAGGTTCATCCATTACAAACGCATTCAACGGTCACATTCAAGAAGTTGTCATTTGGGATGGAGACAAAACATCAATAAGAGCAACCATTGAGTCGGAGGTTGACACCTATTACTCAATCACCTAAGTTGATTATATTTGCATTATGAGCAAAGAGGCGCTAAGGTCAAGGGTTAAGCGCATGCTAAAAAAGCATGGGCTTGCTGGTGTCAACAAACCAAAGCGCACTCCTAGCCACCCCAAGAAGTCACATATAGTGCTTGCTAAACAAGGGGACAGAGTAAAGCTTATTCGTTACGGACAGCAGGGGGCTAAGACCGCAGGTAAGCCCAAGGCTGGAGAAAGCGACCGCATGAAGAAGAAAAGAGCCAGCTTCAAGGCTAGGCACAGGCGCAACATTGCAAAGGGCAAAATGAGCGCAGCTTTTTGGGCCAACAAATCCAAGTGGTAATGAAAACAGTCAAGGCAAAAAAGGGGGCTAAGTTCTCTATAACAAATAAGACTATGTCTATCGACCCGCCAAAAGGTTTTCACTGGATGGAGGATAGCGGTAGATATTACTTGATGAAGGGTGAGTATGCCCCTCACCCAGGCGCTGTTGCAAAGGCGAAGTTTAAAATGGCTGACCACCCAAAGAAGAAGTAATGGCCAAGAGTGCAGCACAACAAGCAGCGATAGCAATCGCCATGAAGAAGGCAGGGAAGAAACCTAAGTCCGCAAAGAAGGGGATGAAGTTTAACCCTAAGTACACTCGCGGTAGTGCTGACGTAGGCGAGAGAAAAAGATTGATGCAGGAGATTTCTGACATCTACAAAAAGCATAGAGGCACCAAAGCCCAAAGAAAAAAGAAAGGATTCCCACCAGCCGTAGCTGCAAGACTGAAGAAGCTTATGGCAAGAAGAGACAAGATATGAAGGTAATGAAGAAAGGCGGCATGGCTGGATTGTCTGCTGCACAAAAGCAAGTTTATCGTAGAGGCCTTGCCGCTTACATGAGCTCAGGCAACAGACCAAAGGTGTCTCAGCACGCCTGGGCTATGGCTCGTGTAAAGTCTGCTTTTGGAAAGCGCGAAGCAGCAAAGATTGCAGCTGGCAAAGGAAAAAAGAAGAAGAAATAATAATTAGTATATTTGCCAAAACAAAAACACTAAAATGGCTACAACAACTGCAACTATTACATTGTCCAGCTCAGACCTTACTGGGGATGCTTTGGCTTTGTCTACAACCGCTGCCTTGACCAAGGCTGGCACGCTGACTGGATTGACTCAAACCACTGGTGTGGGTCGCAAAACCACGTCAGCAACCGCTCAATACACCTTGTTTGATGGTGATGCTTATGCTAACGGATCTCACAAGGTTTACCTGAAGAACACTAGCACTGTTGCTACTGAGTATCTTACTATTGAGATTAACTCTGAGCAGATGGGTAAGCTCTACGCTGGAGACTGGGCATTTTTCCCCTGGGAAGCCAATGCTGATACCAACGACATCAAGATTACCCCAAGTGTTTCTACCAGCTTGACTCTGGAGTACGCTTTGTTTATTGACGAGTAATGGCTAGCGTAAGAGCAACATTGAGCCTTTCGAGCGTTGGTGTTCTAAGCAGCCCTCTAAACATCTCTGTCAACTCACTGCTTGTTGTTGATTCTGGCTCTTTGATTAGAGCCAAGGTTAAGGGCACAGCAGCTGACAGCAATGACCTTGCTATATATGTAGCTAACCAGTGCTCAGAAAGAGCATACCTCTACATTAAGAATCTTGAGTCGGAGCTTGAGAACTACATCTACATTCACAACGATACTGACACAGGTCTAGTAGCCAAGATCGGTGGTGGTGAGTTTGCGTTTATTCCTATCAACCCAGACAAAAAGCACGAGGTGTACGCCACAAGGGTTGATACTATGGTTGAGTACGGTGTATTTGGAAATGACGATTCATCTAATCCTTACGGAGGGACCTAATAAATAAGATATGGCACTTGATATAATAGAGATAGATTTGACTGTAGATGGCGACGCAGCTCACGCCGCAGGAGATGTTGTTTTTGAGTTGACTGAGTTTTCCCTTCCTGCTAGAGCTTGTAAAATCATCAATGGTTTTTATCAGTTCACGGGAACTGCAATTTCAGAATGTGTTTTAAGATGTCTTTTCTTCCAGTCTAATGATGGGGGGAGCTTAACTGTAGACGGAACCTTAAACACCACTGCAGATATTACGTCTGCAAATTTTAAGCTGAACAACTACATAGGCCATATAACTCTTTTAAACGACGCTGGTGGCTTGGGGGGCACAGCTAATGTTGATTACATTGACAACATGGTTATATATGCTATGGCTTCGTCAAACATAAGCTCAGATGTTAATGGCGTACCAGGCGGCGGCACAACTAACACTGTTTTAAAGCAAGGATCAGGAGACACCTCTTTTTCTCATGGAATGTATGTTGCTGGTGTACAAATCACAGGGGCTCAGGACTATGTTGCCGACCAAACTGACGCGAAGCTTATTCTTCACGTAGAGTACTAATTGAAACAAATAATTTAATATAAATGGAAAATCAACCCAGCGAAATTGCAGGGATGAAGGTCTTCAGCAACCCTGAGGACCTTGCTGCATCTATGGCCTCTGAACAGGAGCCACAAGTCGAAACAACTGAGCCAGCGGCTGAGCCCGTTGCTGAACCCGTAGCGGAACCCGTGGCGGAGCCAGCACCAGAGCCAAGCCCAGAGCCAGCTGTCGAAGCACAACCTCAAGAGTCTTCATACGTAGACCCTGAGGCTGCACCAATAAAAGAAACTGAGGAGTACAGTGATTCTGATTACGAACAAGCTGTTCTTTCATACATGAGCGAGAGGCTCGGTAGAGAGTTTAGTTCGTTTGACGATTTTAGCACTCCACAACAAAAAGCTCTTGATGAGCGCATTGAATCTATTGCTCGTTTTGTAGAAGAAACTGGCAGGTCACCACAAGACTGGTTTGCTTACCAGTCGTTGAATCCTTCCGAGATGGATGATGCAACGGCTATCCGTGTAAGCATGGCAAGTGAGTACCCCAGCCTCTCTCCTGAAGAGCTCAATGTGTTGGTCAATAGCAAATACAAAGTGGACCCCGATCTCAACAGTGAGGAAGAGGTTCGCTTGGCTCAAGTCCAACTCAAGGTTGACGCCCAGAATGCTAGACAAAAGATCGAGGAGCTTCGATCTCAGTACCAAGCACCTGAGGTTCAGCAGAGCGCAGACGTAGAGTCTATCGTTGACGAGGCATGGGTCTCTAAGATGTCAAACGAAGTTGATCAGATGACTGGGTTGGAGTTCGACCTGGGCGGTGACAAGAGCTTTACGTTTGGCCTGGATGACACATACAAGTCACAACTCAAACAAAAGAATGCTCGTCTTGACGAGTACTTCGATCCCTACATCCGTGAGGACGGTAGCTGGGACTATGACTCGCTCTCTTCTCACAGAGCTGTCGTTGACAACATTGACGCCATTGTAGCTTCGGCTTACAAGCAAGGCCTTGGTGATGGTCAAAAGACTCTCGTGAATAAAGCGGCCAATGTCCAAGCTCAGACACCTACGGAAACGGGGATAAATCAAACTAATCCGCTAGCTGACCAGTTAAAAAACATTCTGGGTAAACAGGCTAGCACATTGACTTTTAAAATCTAAAAAATTATGGCTACTACAGCACAAGGGCACACAAGTGTTGCCCCAGCACTAAGAGCTTCAGCTGAAAAATATACAGCTCTTAATGATTTGATCGGCACCAATAAGGAGCTGGTCATGGATCAAATCGTCGAAACTTACGGCGATCAAGGAATTACTGGAATGTTGAAAATGACTGGAGCTATTAACTCTGGCGGATCTGCAGACCAGGTTGAATGGTTTGAAGCTTCAAGACGTCACAAGGTGATTGCGTTCACTAACGTAACCGAATCAAATGACGTTCTTTCTTTTACCATTGCTGCCGCCAACATCAATAAGTATGACGTCTTTATGGACGCCAACACTGGTGTTCGGTACATTGCTCAAGCATCTAGCACAAGTACTACACTCACTGCAGTTGCTTTGTCTGACGACGCTATTGCCGTCCCATCTGATACTACTGGCGATTTGATCACGTTGGGTAACATGTACCCTCAGGGTTCAGATCAGCCCACTAACTTTGTTGAGTCAGAGGTAACACGTAAGAAAAACCCATTTGCTATTGTCAAGGGTCGTCACCAAGTGAATGGCTCTCAGGCTACTAACATTGGCTGGGTTGACATCGGAGGCGGTGATTTCCGCTGGTTTATGTATGCGGAGGCCGAGGCAAGAAAGCGTTTTGAGGATCAGCGTGAAATGATCATGTTGTTCGGAGAGCAGAATGATGGTGAGGGTAACGCAGCTGCTGCGCTTGATCCAAACTTGGCTGGCTCTGACGGGTACGTTACTGCAGTTGAGGCTGGAGGTATTACTGTCAGCAATGCCAATGCAAACCCACTCGATTCATTTGCTGAGTTTGATGATATCATCATTGAGCTTGACAAGCAAGGCGCTCCTTCTGAGTACGCTATGTACTTGAACAGAAAGCAAGACTTGGCTATCGATGACATGTTGGCGTCAGGCGTCTCTACTGGTGTGACTGCTGGTCTTCCAGGTCAGTTCGGTGCGTTCAACAACGACGCTGATATGGCTGTCAAGTTGGGCTTTAAGTCCTTTACTCGCGGTGGTTACACGTTCCACAAGCACGACTGGAAGTTGTTGAATGATCCAACCTTGTTGGGTGCATCTAACTTCTTGCAGGGTGCTATGGTTCCTTTGACTAATGTCGTTGATGCTCGTACTGGCTACAGAGCTCCTGCTTTGTCTATGTACTACAAAGAAGCTAACGGCTACTCTAGAGAGATGGAGCACTGGGTAACTGGTGGTGGTGTCTTGGGTCACACTAACAACGGTGATGCTGGTACTGACGTTGCTACGTTCCACTACCGCTCTGAGATTGCTTTGGTGACTCGTGCTGCTAACCAACACGTTATCATTAAGGGATAATTGTTAAACTAAAAAATACTTAGAAAATATGGCTTTGAAAGGAGAAAAGTACTTGTACTTCAGAACTGCTGCTGCTGCTGGTGATGATGACCAGAACCAGGATTCCGTTTGCTACCCATTGAGCAAATTCGTTGGATTTGAAATGGGTACACATGGCGATGCTGATGCTACTGCAGATGAGGACTTGTTTACTATGGTTTTTGAATCTCTGCACAATAACACTGCTGGAGATGATGCAAACTATGACACAATCGCTATCAACATTACTACTGACAATAATGCTAAGGCTGTTTGGCAAGAGTTAGTTGAGGCGTTTAATTTTGCCAAGTCATCCTTCTTGGTTGTTGCGGACGACGTAACTGGTGATTATCTCGCTGGTGATATTGAGTCGTGCGGTGCAATTACTTTGGTTGACGCAGGATAATACATTTTGCTAATGATGAGAAAGGGGACTTCGGTCCCCTTTTTCTTTTTCGCTATATTTGCACTACTTAAATACAATGAAGAAGTTTTTCCTATTTAGAAGAGAGTCAGAAGGCGCAGGATCTGGGGCAACCACATCAAACACAGGTGTAGGTATATCTAGCCTCTCTATCCCTGCAGACAGCATGGCTTATATGACCACCAAGGCTGGTGGTTTGGTTATCACGTTTAACCAGTCTTCTGCCTTTGAGTCTTCTTTCTTGAACCCAGGGGAGTCTATACCAAAGACGGTCGTAGAGGTAGGTTGTGCCAAAGGAGAAGAGGCTGCTCTCATGGAGAGCATACTGAACTTTATTTCCTCTGACTCAAAGAAAAGCATCATGCGATTTGATGCTGTAAACAAAAACTCTACGTTTTCTCAGTTTGTTCAAGAGAAAGAGTCTGTGTCTCCTGTTATACCTACGCTTGCTGTTGAGACAGTGAGTGGTGAGATTAGCCAGGGGACTCAGGAACAGCAGTTCCAAAACAGCATAGCTGGTATCAACTTCCAAGGAAACCTCCCGATAGTAGACTACAATCACTTGGGCCTTGCAGGTTTTGCAAACACAGACACAGTTACTTCTTGGGCAAACTTTGGCACGGGAGGGGGCACTTATAATATAGCTCCAGGCGGAGGCACTACACCAAGTGCAGTCAAGGCTGCAAATCAAACTAACTTTTCTAAGGATGCAGTTTTTATAGGGCTAGCCGAGTACTTTGAGGTTCCTGCCTTGACTGTTTTGGATGATTACACTATATACGCTGTTATAGGAACTGACAACACTGCTGGCGGCATTGGCCCTCTTTATGGTGACGCAGACGGAGAAACGGTTGGGTTTACAGGTTCGTTTAAGGGGGATGGAGCAATAACTGGTGCTGACCAGGAAAACAAAAAATTTAGAGTACGTCACGATGGAAGGCTTGGAGCCGTGGCTAGCGCCCCAACATCATCCCTAATAATTGATGATGGAGTAAGTCCAGCCCAAGATTATAATCCTTGTTCTGTGTTTGTTATACGCAGAGACAATGATTTCAATATGATCCTTCATGACGAAACAGGAGACATTGTATCAATAATAGATGCCGTTACAGGAAAGTCAAATACTTCAGGAGCAACGGATGGCAACCTACTTATTGAAAGGCTTGGAACAACCAATGAAGCTTCTACTGCATTTAAGGGACAAACACCAAGGTTTGGAATCATCGAAAAAGACATCGGAAGCAACGCTGCTTCTACTCTGGCAACAGATTTGTTTAATTTATACACACTTTAATTCATTTAATCATGGCTGAACAAGCTACAAAAAGACGGGCTCCAGGCCGCCCTAAAAAGGCCGAGACAGTGGAAAACGTGCAGCCCACTACGCCTGCCGTTGAACCTACAGTAAAACCCAAAAAGCGCACAATCAAGCGCAAAGAGGTTGTAAACGAAAACAAAGAGTACGAAATCATCAAAGGTGGTGGTGTTGTATACATGCTTCCACAAAAGGGAGTTACAGTGTACGACCAGGTCAACGACACTGTTCGTGAGATTCGGTACTGCCCTAACGAGCCATCTATCTATGTCGATGAGCAGAGCAGCAACGCTGTGAAACAATCTGTCGCATTTAGGGACGGAAGAATTTTTGTCCCCAAAAACAAACCTAACTTGCGGAAATTTTTAGAGGTACACCCTCAGAATGGCCCTGTATTTAAGGAGGTTAATAAGCGTCGTGACGCAGAGCAGGAGTTGCAGAGGGAGTTTTTGCTTACGGATGCGATTGCTAAGGTTCGTGACACAGACATCAATGACTTGTTGCCAGTAGCTATTTACTTTGGCATTAACATCAACTCACCCGTGTCAGAAATTCGTTACAACCTTTTGAATATTGCAAAGAAAAAAACTCAAGATTTCTTGCAGTCATTTGATTCTCCTCAAGTTATGACTCGAAGCACAGTACAGCAGGCAAAAGAATATCAAATCTTGAACGTAAAAAATAATGGTGTATTCTGGTTTGACAGCAACAACTTGATTGTATCAGTACCTGTGGGTCAAGACCCGATGGATGTTATGGTTAGGTTCTGTCTCACAGAGAAAGGCGCCTCGGTTCTATCCAACTTGGAAGAACGACTAGACAAGCTAGGATAAAAGAAAGGCCCGAAGGGGCCTTTTTTTTTGTTTGTATATTTACAGCATGGTTAAGGTAGGAGCTGTATACAACATTGTACGCGATCTGTGCAACAAAGATCAAAAGGGTTTTGTAACCCCAGCGGTGTTCAATACACTCGCAAGGGCTGCTCAAATGAATGTCTACAATGAGATGTTCAACGAGCTTAAGATCGCCACACGTTTGAGAAAGTCTGGGGGCGATGCTGGCAGAGATAAGTCGGCGTACAAGATGGTCGAAGAAGACCTTTCTTACTTTATAACGAGCGCAGCTTTGAATGTTGCGGGAGAAGAAGCCCCAGTGCAAGCCACAGGAACAGACGGGTCACCTCTTTTTGAAGACGATGCCCCAGTAATGGTGGCTGTAGAGGAGGTAGTTAAGGTGATCAAGCCAGCAGACCTCTCAAGGATTATAAGTATGAACGTATTTGAAACCAACACTTCAGTTGAGATCATATACGACTCCGAAAAAGCCAAAAGGGTTTTAAACAGCAACCTTTCTGCCCCTAGCGAAGAGTTCCCTATAGCTCTCATTGATGGTAGCAACATTGAGATCTTCCCTCAAACCATAGCCTCTAACATAAACATCAAGTACTACAGATATCCTGTGCAGCCAAAGTATGTTTCCCTATCAATAGGTGAGGCGACAGGCCTTGTTATTGAAGATGTTGCAAACTGCATAAACTTCGAGCTGCCAGATCACTACTTGACAGAGCTCGTAGGTGAGATTGCTAGGATGATTGGTGTAAGGTTGAGGGATGATGTTTTAATCCAGTACGGTGCTACTGAAACTACGAATAGATAATGGCATTTGAAGACGTAACATATAGTGGTGAAAGAGAAGCCGATGGCACCAGCAGCGAAACAATGAACTTCGTTTCTCTTCGGCAGCTGATTGATGACTTTATTGTGACAATGGACAGTGATGATTACATCAGCAACGTGTCCGACACAGCCATAAGAAACATCGCACTTCGCGGTATCAGAGAGTTCGGCTTTGATATCAGCAGCCGTGTGCGTTCTATAAAAAGAACGATTCAGTCTAACAACACTGTACTCTTGCCTGAGGACTATGTAGATCTCGTTAAGATTGGAGTCGTAGACAGCGACGGCATACTCAGGGTCTTGGGTCAGAACAAAAACCTAAACTACTCTAGGAAGTTAACTACTGGAGGCGGTACATCAGACAGCGAAGCAGGCCCGTTGAATCTAAGCTCAAACGTAATTAAAGACAGGGAAGACGACAAGAATGCTACTGCTGGAAGCAACAGCGGCAACGGAGACCTTGATCACTTTATCTTTGAGAACTACTTGTTTCAAGGAGGAATAGGAAGGCTTTATGGACTGGGAGGCGGACACCTTGCTGGGGAGTACAGAATCAATCTTGATCAAAACAGAATAGAGATAGACACTGACTCAGGCAGTAGTGAGATTGTCTTGGAGTACATCGCTGACGAAGCCAGGTCTACCAATCCCGTTATACATGTGTACGCTGAGGAGGCCTTGAGGAGCTACATGTACTACAAACTCTGCGAAAGAAAGTCTACGGTGCCAGCCAACGAAAAGGCCAGAGCCCGACGTGAGTATTACAACGATCGTCGATTGGCTAAGGCTAGACTCAGCAACTTCAGTAAAGACGAAGCACTGAAGACAATTCGTAAAAATTACCTACTGGCACCTAAGTACTGATGATAGATAAGATATTTCCTCGGAAGCTTAATCGTTCAAAAGATGCAAGGCTTCTCGACAAGACAGAGATGTACAATGCCATCAATATTTCTATTGATGACTTTGACACGTCTGTAGATGGCGGTTCAGACACAGGTGACGCTGGCGTTATAAAGCCAGTAAAAGGCAATGAGGCTATATCTCAAGACTCAAGCCTCCTTGGAGCAAACGAAAGCGCCAGAGTCATTGGCAGTGTTGTTGATGAAGTTAATGGGGAGATATACCTGTTCGTTTTTTCTACAAACGCTAACAAGCAAGGTGTATACAGGATAGCTGCTAACGACACCGTTGAGCTTATCTATGCTTCTAAATACTTTGAGTTTCAAAATGACGACTTTGTAAAAGGAGATATCGTATACCACAGTGATGGCAACGTCATATTGTATTTTACTGACGGACGCAATGAGCCCAAAAAGCTTTCTCTTGATGATGCCGCTATTACTGCGGCAACTGGCGCAGGCGCTAGCAGGGTAAAGGACTTTATTACAGCGTGCCCCAAAACACCTATGCACCCACCTACGTGGGAGTTTTTTTCAGAGCCGACAAAGCCTGTAAACTTCAGGTCTGTTGAGGGGTTTCAGTTTGCATACCAGTGCATATACAGCACGGGAGAAGAGAGTGCAATATCAACTTACTCTGATGTTGCGATTCCAACACCTTACCTGACTCAAGGGTCTCTTAGTGAGCCAAACCTTGATGCGGCCAATGCCTTGCGTGTCAGAATACCCAAGGTGGTAAGCGGTGTGCCAAATTACACCAACAACATCGAAAAAATTCGCCTTTTGGTGCGTATTGGAAACGATGGGGCATTTTTTACTGTTTCCGAAAAAGACGCTGCTACAGGATCAGATGAATTGACGTTTGACTTTTATAACGACTCTGTCTTGACAGGAGTTCCTCAAGAAGATCAAGACAAGCTAAATGATGCCTTGCCTAGAATAGCTAGGGCGCAAACGGTAATTAACGACAGGCTTATATATGGCAACTACACAGAGGGGTATGAAACAAATTCTGTTACGGCCACCCTCACCACAGTCAATACACCAAGGCCTGAAGATTTCGTAGACCTACAAATTGGAGTAAGGCCCTTGATTTCTCCAGCACTTGACGATCTTTCTGACGAGATAACTGTATCCTTAAGTGCAGAAGACTTTAGTGTTACAAATACAGAGTTTCCAGAGAAAGTATTCAACAGAAGGGCTTCGTATCAGTTTGATCTTTCTAGGCTACCATCTGTTTTGCCTGAAGGTTCAATTGCAGAAATATCTTTTGCTATAGAGCCCGACGGAAACTTTGAGCTGTACGATAGCGACAATAGCTTTCATTCATTTAAAAACAATGGATTTGGCTTGTCTTCCACTGTATCTCAATCTAAAAGCATTGCTAACTCTTATAGGGGGGTCAAAAGGGGAGGTGATTTTAGTATAAGCAGTCAGGCTGAATATGTTCAAGGCGAAGGCTCTCCTACAAGATTTCAAAACAACGCTGGAGTTGGGGCAAGCGGGGTGAGATGGGTTGTTACTGACCCCGCACGAACCGACGACATTCCAGCCGAAGGGGTTGAAAACATTGCCTTTGGCACATCGCCTTCAAATCCATTTATCATACCTCAAGCTCTAGTGAAGTTTAGAGCAAAATTTAAAATCACATATAGTGTAAATGGGTCTGAAACGGTAAAGAATTTTGTTGCCGCTGTCTTAAAAGAGTACTTTAGCAATAATGACACAGACTTGCCTGGCGTTGATTTTTTCCCGCCTGAAATAGCTCTTGATTTGACTCCTGGGCAAGACAGATCTCCTACCGTATCTATTGATCAGTTTATGAGCAGCTCTAACGGATATGGGTTCATACCTGATGACGACAAAAGAGCCAGAACAGTTGTAAGCTGTTTTAACAAAGATGATTGGCAAACTACAGGCGCATCATCTACCACACTGACTCCAGCGATTGGTTATTTTTCTGTAAACAAAGCTGACGTAACATTTTCTCTTAATTACAGCGAAAAAGTAAACAATGCAGTTTCTGCATCTGAAGAGTTTAATGTCGGCCCCGTACTTTCACTATCTATAGATGACGTTTCTAATGTTGAGACTGTTACTATGATACCTCGAATTACAAGGAGTGGATCTAGAGGTTGGATATATTTTACCAAATCTTATATTGCTGACGATCAGATTCCAGTAACTGGCACGGTCGGTATTGGAGTTGGAGTTGGAGTTGGAGTTGGAGGCTTTCAAAATGCTGAAAATGTGCGTAGAATATGTATGTTTGACTCTCCAGAGCTTATTGATCCAAATGTCTCTAAAGTAGACGATGACTATAACATCTTCTTTTTAAATAATTACCTTGGCCCCTTAACAACCAGACAGGGGAGTGCTTTTGAAGAGGCTGAAGAAGTAGGCCTAAACGGAGAAAATTATGTTATTGAGGTTACGGGCAGACCAAATGATTTTTTAAATGCTGGAGATTTAGAGCTTGTGCCCACCGATGGAACGTACGCCGACACAGGGCTTTATATAGACAGACTATCCTTTCGAGGATTTCAAGGAACAGAAACTGTCACTTCGAGCATATTGACGGTATCTGGTACGACAGAATTAGACAGTGATTTCAGAATTTCTAATGGAAATTCTTTGTATGGGGGTGGGTGGATGAGCCGCTCTAGAAAAATAAATCACATAGGATACCTTGATCTAAACCCTCAACCTACTAGTAACAATGGGGAGATAATTAGAATTTCAAACCCATCCTCACCAAATGGTGTTGTGTACTCTATTATAGACGGAGAGGTTAACGTTAGGCAGAATTATCAGTCAGGAAGGCTTTCTAAATCTTATTGGTACGGAGTATATTATGACACTGAATACGCTGGAAGAAACAACAATCAGTTTGCTTTGTCGGAGGGCTCAAACTCATCGAGCCCCGTAGGACTGCACCACGGAGATTTTTCTTACAAGACTTTTGGGGGGCAAGAAGCCACCAACATCTTGGATGAGTTTATACCTGAAATCGAACCAGGAAGGTCTTCGTTTGCCATTACCACAACTT
>VMHT01155134.1_pt1 | contig 13218 bp, 16 predicted proteins | sample 4693611 | NCBI WGS metagenome assembly VMHT01 (sample SAMN12280063, study PRJNA550983) | marine metagenome | isolation source: seawater sampled from same location over 5 years 0.02-0.2 micron viral filtrate | place: USA: collected off the coast of southern California halfway between the port... ... | reverse complement strand
TTGTTCCCAGTTTCGTTATCTACTATTACGTTTGATGCCACTGACACAGACATTGATTACTTTACAGCAGAAGCAACTTTCAAGTATACTATATACAACCTCACTGATTTGAACAATAATTCTTTATGATCGATCTTGATAAACTTCAAGAGATGTGGGAGACAGATTCAAAAATTGATAGAGACAATCTACATGATGAATCACTAAATATCCCCTCTCTACATGCAAAATACTTTGAACTTTATAATACACTCTTCCTACTAAGAAAGAAAGCAGAGCAACAAAGAAAAAATATAAGACATGAAAGATATGAATACTTCAGCGGTAAATCTGATCCTGATGTATACATAAAAAATCCTTTTCCTAAAAAAATTAGGGATAAAGATACAATGCAAAAGTATCTTGATGCAGACGACAAACTCTCTACAGTATGTTTAAAGATTGATTACTATGATACGATGCTTGTTTATATTGAAAGTATCTTAAAGCAGATAACTAATAGAACTTATCAAATCAAAAACGCAATAGAATTTATGAGGTTTAATTCGGGACTAGGATAATGGATGAAGAATTCGAGCCAAGTCAAGAATATGACTACTCAGTCAATTTAACTATAGAGGATATTCGTCTCTTACATCACTGTGTTTTGAAAAGAATTGAAAATTGGGAAGGTTCTCCTGCCAGACATCCAACGGAACAAGAACATCTTTGGTACTTAAGAGATTCGTTGTATAGAATGATATTAGAATATAAGTTTGAAAATTTGTAATAAATATTAGCAGATGAATGGACTTATGTGATTGATACATCAGCCAATCTTGTTATATCTAAGTCAAACGAAGTATTTTTAAAAATTAATACAGAACCTCATATTGAATATGAGTTAAGAGATCATTTTAAGTTTGAAGTTCCAAATGCAAAATTTATGCCACAGTATCGTGGTAGGAATTGGAACGGAGAAATTCACTTATATGATATGCGTTCTAAACAGATCTATGTTGGTCTGTTAGATAAGATAGTATCTTTCTGTAAGAACTACGGATACACCTATAGGTTTGAAGATAACAAGTTTTATGGCACCCCATATGAAGAGAACGATGGTATATCGTTAGAGGGTGTCAAGGATTATATGCATTCCATTTGTGCCCATACTCCCAGGAAGTATCAAGTTGAGGGAGTATACGGTGCCCTAAAGCATAATAGAAAACTATTGATATCTCCCACTGCTTCTGGCAAATCGTTGATGATTTATTCTCTCGTAAGATATTACGTTGAGAGAGGGGAAAAAATTCTCTTAGTTGTTCCAACGACATCTCTTGTAGAACAGATGTATAAAGATTTTCTTGATTATGGTTGGGATGCTGATTCATATTGCCACCGTATCTATTCGGGTAGAGAGAAAAGTAATGAAGCTCCAGTAACGATTACAACGTGGCAATCTGTCTATAAATTAGATAGATCTTTCTTTGAGGAGTATGGTGTCATTATAGGTGATGAGGCACATTTATTCAAGTCTAAATCTTTAATTCAGATTATGACAAAGCTTCATCATGCAAAGTATCGTTTTGGATTTACTGGAACCTTGGATGGTACTCAGACACATAAATGGGTTCTTGAGGGATTATTTGGACCATCATATAAAGTAACAAGAACTGATGAATTAATGAGACAAGGACATCTCTCTCAACTTGATATTCAATGCCTTGTACTTAAACACTCACCTCAAAACTTTGAAGTATATGAGGATGAGATACAATATTTAATCAGTCACGAACAACGTAATAGATTCATCAAAAATCTTGCTTTAGATCTTAAGGGAAATACTCTTGTTCTTTTTGCAAGAGTTGAAGCACATGGTGCCATACTCTACGATGAGATAAATAAAAACAAGAGTGAAGACCGTAAGGTATTTTTTGTACATGGTGGAGTAGATGCAGAAGAAAGAGAGCAAGTACGAGAAATAACCGAACAAGAAAACAACGCTATCATTGTTGCTTCTTATGGAACTTTTAGTACAGGTATCAATATTAAAAAACTCCATAATGTTATCTTTGCCTCTCCAAGTAAATCAAGAGTCCGTAATCTTCAAAGTATTGGACGAGTTCTTAGAAAGGGAAAGGACAAAGTAAAGGCAACTTTGTATGATATCTCCGATGATTGCTCCACTAAGTCAAGACGTAATTACACACTTAATCATTTCATAGAAAGAATCAAGACGTATAATGAAGAAAATTTTAACTATGAGATAATCACTATTCAATTAAAAGTATGATAGAAGACGATTTTTACTGTACACTTAAATTAAAATCAGGTGAAGAAATCTTTGCTAAAGTTGCTGCATCTGATGAAGATAATAGAACAATGTTGTTGGTGTCTAATCCAATCGTTGTGTCTGAAGTTAAAGGTAAGTCGGGAATAACGGGATATCGCGTAGAACCCTGGCTAAAAACTACAACTGAAGATATGTTTATTATAAATTTAGATAATATTCTTACAATGTCTGAATCATCTGACATTGAAATGATTATGATGTACCAGGACTATGTACGTAAATCAAATAAAGGTGGTGGAAATATAGAAAATAATTCTAAACTTAATAGGAGAATGGGATATCTAGGAAACACAAGAGACGTTAAAGAAATCTTAGAAAAGATATTCAAGAGTAGCTAATACAATCCCTATCAACCCTCACAAAGGTAATTGTACACAATATTAGACACCTTGTCAAGTTCTCAGTAAGATGATATAATCTATACATAATATGAGATAAACTTATGATACAACCAGGTATGGCCAGAAGAAAAAGATCTGAGCATTATGTGAACAATAAAGAATTGCTTGCTGCTCTCGTTAGTTATCGTAGTGAAGTTGAAAGAACTTTCTTGGTAAAGTATGGTAGAGAACCCACGAAACAAGATAGAGGAACACGTTGGGACACTAAACCTCCCATCCCTCGCTACATTGGGGAGTGTTTCTTGAAGATTGCAAACCATCTATCATTTAAACCAAACTTTGTCAACTACATGTTCAAAGAAGACATGATCTCTGACGGAATTGAGAACTGTGTTCAGTACATACATAACTTTAACCCAGAGAAATCCCAGAATCCTTTTGCGTATTTCACTCAGATTATTCATTACGCTTTTCTGCGTCGTATTCAGCGAGAGAAAAGACAGTTAGAAATCAAGAACAAGATTATTGAACGGTCTGGTTACAGTGAGGTGTTCGACGACAACAACACCCTTGACGGATCCAACTACTCTGAGTATAATAGTATCAAAGACGCAGTGCATTCCAAGCTTCGTAATTAATGAAAGTTGCAATCATTACCGATCAACACTTTGGTGCTCGCAAAAACTCTAAGTTATTTCACGATTACTTTTTAAAGTTCTACACTGATATCTTCTTTCCATATTTGGAAGAGAATAATATCTCTGTGATTGTTGATATGGGTGACACCTTTGATAGTAGAAAGGGTATTGATTTTTCTGCACTATCATGGGCAAAGAATAATTACTACGATAAACTAAGTGACATGGGAGTCACAGTTCATACTATCGTTGGTAATCACACGGCATATTATAAAAACACGAATGATGTTAATGCTGTTGACCTTCTCCTTCGCGAGTATGAAAATGTAACTGTATATTCAGAAGCAACAGAAGTCAATCTTGGTGGACTGAAGACACTGTTTGTTCCGTGGATTAATCAGGAGAATGAAAAAACCACTCATCAACTTATTAAAAAGACAACTTGCAAGTGTGCGATGGGGCACCTTGAGCTCAACGGATTTAGAGTTAATAAACAAATCGTCATGGACCATGGTCATGAGAGCGAATTATATTCAAAGTTCTCCAAGGTCTACAGCGGTCACTACCACACTAGATCGGATAATGGACGGGTCTATTACTTGGGAAACCCATACGAAATGTTCTGGACAGATGTTGGTGATCGGAGAGGATTCACCATCTTTGATACAGAAACTCTTGAACATTTTCACGTAAACAATCCTTATAGATTATTCTATAACATTTACTATGAGGATACTGACTATCAAACATTTGATGCTCGTGAATATGAAAACAAAATTGTAAAAGTTATTGTCAGGAAAAAAACTGATATTAAAAAGTTTGAAAAATTTATTGATAAACTTTATGCTGCAGGAATTGCAGAATTAAAGGTTACCGAAAACTTTGATTTTGCTGGATGGTATGGTGATGATGAATTTGATCCTTTAGAATCTGAAGATACTATTTCTATCTTGAACCGATATATTGAAGAAGCAGAAGTGCCTCTTGATAAATCATTAGTTAAAAAAATTATGCATGAAGTTTATCAGGAAGCTTGTGAAATAATCTAATGTATATCTTAACCATCTATGGAAAAGAAACTGAAGGTGCATACTCCGTAACAGATGATGAGGGAGATGATATCTTATATCTCTTTGAGGATGAAGATGATGCTATAAGGTATGCTATGATGTTAGAGGATGATGGAGCACCTGAAATGCACATCATTGAAGTTGAAGATGAAATTATGATAAAAACTTGTGACATCCATGATTACAAGTATACAATTATCACAAAGCATGACGTTGTAATTCCACCCAAAGAAGAAGAACATGATTTTATTTGAAACAGTTCGTTGGAAAAATTTTCTTTCAACGGGCAATCAATATACTGAAGTTGATTTTACAAAGCATCATACAAACTTGATTATCGGAACAAACGGTGCAGGTAAGTCTACTGTTCTTGATGCCTTAACTTTTTCTTTGTTTGGAAAACCTTTTCGTAAGATTAACAAACCTCAGTTGATAAACTCTACAAATGAAAAGGATTGCAAGGTGGAAGTTTGTTTTTCTATTAACAATACGGATTGGAAAATTGTTCGTGGAATAAAACCAAACATATTTGAGATTTGGAAAAATAATTGTTTGATGGATCAGTTTGCTTCAGCCGTAGATCAGCAAAAGTGGTTGGAGCAGAATGTTATTAAGATGAATTACAAGTCATTTACTCAAATTGTAATTCTAGGTAGTAGTGCCTTTGTTCCCTTCATGCAATTGTCTACTAATAATCGTAGAGAAGTGATTGAGGATCTTCTTGATATTAAAATTTTCTCTACAATGAATAGTCTTCTTAAAGAAAAATTACGTGAGCAAAAAGATAATGTGAAAGTATTGACCTTAAAGAAAGAGTCTCTAATGGATAAGGTTGAGATGCAAGAAACTTTTATTGGGGAACTTGAAAATAGGGGAAAACAAAACATTAAAGATAAAGAAGTTCATATCCAAAAACTTCTCAATGAAGAGAATGATCTGATGAATGACAATATTCATATCACTGAAGAGATTGATGATCTTGAAAGAGTAATGTCTGTTCATACTGGGGCCTCAGATACTCTTAAAAAACTTGGAAACTTAAAAGGTAAGATTTCTAATAAAGTATCAAGAATTACTAAGGAACATAAATTTTTTACAGAGAATACGGTCTGCCCTACTTGTGAGCAGGATATAGAAGAGACCTTTAGAATAAATAAAATTACCGACGCTCAAAATAAATCTAAAGAGTTGCAATCTGGTTATAAAGAACTGGAGGAGGCAATTAATAGGGAAGAAGAGCGAGAGCGTCAATTTTTACACTTAAGTAAGGAGATTACTTCTCTAACACATGGCATTTCTAAAAACAATACTAAAATCTCTGGATGTCAAAGACAAGTCAGAGATTTGGAATCGGAAATTCAAAAAGTTACCGACCAACTTGCAAATAGAAATATTGAAGATGAGAAGTTAGAATCTTTTAAAGATAATTTAAAAACAACATACGACGAACTCTCTCAACGTAAGGGTACGATAAACTACTATGATTTTTCATATAGTTTACTAAGAGACGGTGGAGTCAAATCTAAAATCATTAAGAAGTATCTTCCTCTGATTAATCAGCAGGTGAATCGTTATCTTCAGATGATGGATTTTTATATCAACTTTACGCTTGATGAAGAATTTAACGAAACCGTTAAGTCTCCAATTCATGAGGATTTTTCCTATGCTTCTTTCAGCGAAGGAGAGAAGATGAGAATTGATCTAGCACTCTTGTTCACCTGGAGAGAGGTTGCAAGGATGAAGAACTCTGTCAATACTAATCTGTTGATTATGGATGAGGTATTTGATAGCTCATTGGACGGTTTTGGTACAGATGAGTTTATGAAAATCATCCGTTTCGTTATCAAAGATGCTAATATTTTTGTGATATCTCACAAAGCAGACTTGCATGATAAGTTTGAAAATGTTATAAGATTTGAGAAAGTAAAAGGTTTTTCTCATATGGCATCTGGATTGTAAAGAATAATTGCGTTACACTTAGAAAATGTTAATTGTAACTAATACTTCATTAAGTTAGCATACCAACACTAAATACTAACAGAATTAAGGAGAGTATGTAACTAAAGTCTTTATTATGTTCATATAGCGTGGAGGTTATCATGCACAATCTAGTATCATTTAATCAATTAGCAGACTGGACTAGGAGTCTTAAAAGACTTAGTAAAACTCTGGACACTACAATGGAGGAGAGCGATCAAATCAACGATTATTACGAATGTTTAATCGACTGTAGTGATAACCAGGCAACATGTAAACGAATTTGCAGACCAATTTTAACGACCTGACCGAGACCAACCAATTGGAGAACTGTCACCTAATACCCCTGCCGTAAGGTGGGGGTTTGGTATTATAGGGTCATACAAGAGCAATCGCATGGCAGTCAAACAGGAAATCAAATCTCAACTTGCCAAACTTCTTGCCACTGAAGATCTAGTGGTTGAGCACAAACAGACCCAGACTGCCTGTTTCAACGTTCATACCCGTGTCTTGACTCTTCCTATGTGGGATAAGGCAAGTGATACAGTATACGACCTCCTGGTGGGTCATGAGGTGGGACATGCATTGTTTACTCCAGATGAAAACTGGTTAGAGAAGGTAGCAGTTCCTCCCCAGTTTGTGAATGTGGTTGAGGATGCTCGCATTGAAAAGATGATGAAGCGCAAATATGCCGGACTAGCAAAAACTTTCTACCATGGCTACAAGGAATTACAAGCAGAAGACTTTTTCTCTATATCTGACAGCAACGTTGCTGATCTTAATCTTGCTGATCGTGCAAATCTATACTTTAAGGTCGGTAATTTTGTAGACATTTCTTTTACTGAAGAAGAAATGGTAATTATTCGTATGATCGAAGATTGTGAAACTTTTGATGAGGTGCTGCAAGCAGCAGAAGAACTATATTTGTTCTGCAAGAATGAGAAAGAAGAAAAGATAGATGATATGGAGATGCCACCAGAGATTGGTGGTGAATCTGATCAACCAGCAAATGAATTGCCTAATACAGAACCTACTGAGTCTGAAGGATCTGGTGATGATACTGATGATAATGAAACGACAAATCAGCAACCATCATCTTCAGGTGATTATGATGATGAACTTGAAGTCATGACTGCTGATTCATTACAGGAAAAGATTGAATCTCTTGTGGATAGTGGTGCAATTGATAATGTTTATGTTGAGGTTCCTAAGGTCAATCTTGACGCAGTAATTGCTCAAAACGATGAAGTCCACTGTGAGATTAATCGTTACTTTAATCACCAGCAAAGTAAGTTTGAGGAATTCAATATCTTTGAAGAGGTTGATACTGAGTTTATTAAATTTAAACGTTCTGCACAGAAAGAAGTTAACTATCTGGTAAAAGAGTTTGAGTGTAAGAAAGCAGCAGACTCCTATGCCCGTGCCACCACAGCACGTACTGGTGTTTTAGATACAACTAAACTGCATACCTACAAATACAATGAAGATCTATTCAGAAAAGTTACAACTCTTGCTGACGGCAAAAATCATGGACTAGTCTTTATTCTTGACTGGTCTGGATCTATGAGTCGTGTTCTGCTGGATACATGCAAGCAACTCTTTAATCTTGTTTGGTTCTGTAAGAAAGTTGGTATCCCGTTTGATGTTTATGCTTTTACTAATGAATGGGAACGTCCTGAGTTTAATCCTAGTAATGGGGAAATCATTAAACCTGCAAAAATTGGAAATCGCACTGATAAAAAAGAATACACATTAGCAGTTAATGATGAATTTTCTTTGATGAATATTCTTACTAGTAAAGTGAGTAGTAAAGAAATGGAGAACCAGATGAAGAATATCTGGCGTATTGCTAATTATCATAATAGTTACCATAAGGCAACTTTTGGAATCTCTCCCCGATTGTGTCTTTCTGGAACTCCTTTAAATGAAGCTCTTGTTTCTCTTCATGAAGTCCTGCCTAAGTTTCAGAAAGAAAATAACCTACAAAAGGTTCAGTGTGTAATTCTGACTGATGGTGAAGCAAACGATCTTGGGTACAATGTTGAGATTATCAGACCTAATACTCAATACACGGGTCAACGCAGAATTCATCCTGGACATGGATTTCTCCGTGATCGTAAAACCGGAAATACATACAAGTTTGACTATGGGTGGCACACTTTCACTCAGACTTTGCTGACAAACATGCGCGATAAGTTTCCATCAGTAAACTTTATTGGTATGCGTGTTCTAGAAAGTCGTGGAGCAAACGATTTTATCAAACTTTATTATGATTATGGAACTAATGATTATGATAAAATTATGATTGATTGGAGAAAGAATAGAAGTTTCTGTATCAAGAAGTCTGGGTATCATGCATACTTTGGATTATCTGCAACTGCATTATCTCAAGACTCTGAGTTTGAAGTCGATGATGGTGCGACTAAAGCAAAGATTAAATCTGCTTTCCTCAAGTCTTTGAAGACTAAGAAACTAAATAAGAAAGTTCTTGGTGAATTCATTTCTCTAGTAGCATGACAAAAGAAAATTGGAGAGAGATAGCCAAATCGTCCGAAAAAGATCCTAAGGTTATTGAGATCCTCACTAATGGTCCTAGATCATTATCTCAAGCATACCTACTCGGGGCTATGCGATATAAATATGGACAATCCGATAAGTGACATACGGGAGGGTTTGAGACCTCCCTTTTTCGTTTATAATAACTTCAGTTCAAACAAACCACATGTCCCTCTCACCTGAGTTTATTCGCACTTCCCTTCAAGGGTTGTATGGTGAGTCTGTTGCTGCTGCTGATATTCGTGCCTGGTGTGCTATGAATGGTGCGAACTATCAAACTGTCACCAATAAACTTGCTGATTACAAAACTAGTCGTGGAAAGTGGAACTTGACCGTACAAGAAAAACTAGAGCAAACCTATCAGGCACCAACTGCAATGCCTGCTGTTGAGCAAAACCTTATTCCTGCAAAAGATGATACCTTCGTCAGCTTTGGTAACTTCGCTGATATTAAAAAAATTATTAAGTCCAATCTATTTTACCCTACGTTCATTACGGGTCTTTCGGGTAATGGTAAGACGTTCTCTGTTGAACAGGCATGTGCTCAAACAAAACGAGAACTTATTCGTGTAAACATCACAATCGAAACAGATGAAGACGATCTTATTGGTGGTTTCCGTCTTGTTAATGGCGAAACCGTCTGGCATAATGGCCCAGTCACTGAAGCACTGCAACGCGGTGCCGTGCTGCTACTTGACGAAATCGACCTTGCCTCAAACAAAATCCTCTGCCTCCAGTCTATTCTCGAAGGTAAAGGAGTTTTTCTCAAGAAGATCGGAAAGTTTGTCACCCCTGCCGATGGATTCCAAATATTTGCAACGGCAAACACTAAAGGTAAAGGATCCGAGGACGGGCGATTTATTGGAACTAACGTGCTTAACGAGGCATTCCTGGAACGATTCCCTGTAACCTTTGAGCAGTCCTATCCTGCCTCTGCAGTAGAACAGAAGATCCTTATGGCACTCTGTAGTGATACAGACTTCTGTAAGCGTCTCTGTGATTGGGCAGACATCATCCGTAAGACTTTTTATGATGGTGGTATTGAAGAGATTATCAGCACACGTCGTTTGGTTCATATCGTTCGTGCCTACAGTATCTTCAATGATAAGGCAAAGGCAATTCAGGTTTGTGTCAATCGTTTTGATGATGAAACCAAGCAAGCATTCCTTGAACTCTATGATAAGGTTGATGCTGACTTTGTAATGCCAATTGACACAGAGGTTCCATTTTGATATAATATGACTAACTCATGGTCCTTTCTATTTGACGAATTAAATATGTCCAATCAAGATTATTATGAAGATTCTGGATTCAGTGCTGTGAGTGCTTCAGGCACTGAATCTCCAGATACTATTGTCTTTAGTGGTTCTCATACTACAGAAGTTCCTAATTCTAGTTCAACTTCTAAGAGTAGGCAAAGGTATAGTGAAGATGTAATCATCAAAGAATTGAAAGATTACATTACCCGAACCTATGATCAGCATTATTCTGCTGGTGATGATAAGATTCAGACTCTTGATCTTATCGAAGCTTGTGGTGATGGTGAGGCATTCTGTCGCAGCAACATCCTCAAGTATGCGTCACGATATGATAAGAAGGGCACTGCCCGTCGTGACATTATGAAGATTCTGCACTATGCTGTTCTTCTAATGCATTTTAATGACAAAAATGCAAAACGTGAAACCTATCCTCAGTGAGATGAAACTGAAACCCCCAATTATGAAACTATCCGATAAAACTATTTCAGTTCTCAAGAACTTCTCATCTATTAACCAATCTATTCTTTTCAAGAAAGGAAATAAACTTCGTACCATTAGTGTAATGAAGAACATTCTTGCAGAAGCAACTATTAGTGAAGAGTTTATGAGAGACTTTGGCGTCTATGATCTTAATCAGTTCCTTAACGGTATGAGTCTTCATCAAAGTCCTGAACTTGACTTTGGCAACACTGGATATGTTGTTATCCGTGAAGGTAAGATGAGATCTAAGTATTTCTTTGCTGATCCTAACGTCATTGTCACTCCACCTGACAAAGAGATTACTCTTCCCAGTGAAGATGTTTGCTTTGAGTTGAGCACGGAACAATTAAACTCACTACTTAAAGCAGCTGCAGTTTATCAACTTCCAGATCTTTCTGCAGTTGGTGAGAATGGTGTCGTCAAACTTGTTGTTCGTGACAAAAAGAATGACACTTCTAATGACTTTGCTATTGTAGTTGGTGAAACCAATGCTGAGTTTTCTTTTAACTTCAAAGTTGAGAATATCAAGGTTCTTCCTGGAACTTATAATGTAGTTGTTTCTCAAAAACTTCTTTCTCGATTCACTAGTACAAGTCATGACCTGACTTACTACATTGCTCTTGAACCAGACTCAACATTTGCTGCAGCAGTATGATTGACGTAATTGATGATTTTGTCCCTGAAGGATATTTTGATTTGATTAAACATGCTTGTTTAGGATTTAACCAGGCATGGTATTATCAACCTAATATTACTGCAGGGGTATTTGAAACAAAAGGCCTTGGAAAGCACGGATTTAATTGTTGGGTAGTTCAAGAACCAAATGTCTTCTGTGATAATTATTCTGCAGGACTTCTTACTGATTTAATTCTGCAGATGCAAAATGTGACTGGATGTCAAAATGTCCTTAGGTCTAGGCTAGACATGACCGTTTATACTCCTGGAGGTAGGAAGTGTGATCCTCACATTGATAATCCTAATCCACATATTGCCACAATCTTTTATCTAAATGATTCTGATGGCAATACGGTCATCTATAATGAAAAGTTTGACGGGAATACTGATATTGATGAAAGTAAGTTGACTGTACAAAGGGAGATTGAACCAAAAGCAAATAGGTTGTTAATCTTTGATGGTCACTACATTCATACTGGACATGTCCCCGCAAATCATAATACTAGAGTAATATTAAACTCTAACTTTAACTAGATTATGAACATCTTTGTAACTGATCCCAGTCCTTGGGAGTCTGCCAGGGTTCTCCCTGACAAGCACATCGTCAAGATGCCCTTAGAGACTTGTCAGATGCTTGCTATTGTATGTTCTGATAAATGGGGTCATAACTTCGGCACTCTTCCTAGAGCAGATGGTACTCCCTATGCTACTGAGAAGGGTGCTTTTCGCAATCATCCCTGCACTAAATGGGCGAATGAGTTTGTAACTAATTGGCAGTGGCTTCTTGCTCATGGACTTGCTATGTGTGATGAGTACACTGCTCGCTATGGTAAGGTCCACACCTGTCAGAATACCCTTCTAGCAGCAAAAGAGATACTTCCTACAGCAGACCCTCAAGGTCGTAGTGGAAAGGGTCCAACACCTTTTGTCTTTGCCGGACCTGATGAGTTTAAATATGATGAAGGTATCGATATTTACGACAAGTATAAGATGTATATTGCATCTAAACCATGGGTAAAAGATAATTATCTTCGTCTTCCACATCGTAAACCTGACTGGATCTAATGATGAAACATATTCTTTTCACTTTGAAAGGATGTCCATTTGAACTGCTAGATGATATGGAGTTTATTCGTATGCTCTTATATAAAACAGTCAATGAATGTAAAGCAAATCTTTTAGATTTAAATGTTCATAAATTTGAACCTCAAGGTGTAACTGGATTTGCTATGATATCTGAGAGTCATATTAGTATTCACACCTGGCCTGAAAATGGCATGGCAGTGTGTGATGTTTTTACGTGTGGTGATATCTCTATGCCTAAAATTGGTGTAGAATATATGAAAGAACAATTGAAGGCAACTGATATTGTGTCTAATGAATTTGATCGACCTCTAACAATTTTTCCAATTCCAAGTAAAATGAAAACTACTTTAACAGTTGATGAAGATGGGATTCTAACCTTTCCTGACGAATTTATGGAAGAACTTGGATGGAAGGAAGGTGATGTGCTAGAATGGAACCCTAATGATGATGGTTCGTTTACCTTGGTGAAAACAGAAGATGCGTAATGAATTTCTCTGGGTTGAAAAATACAGACCCAAGACTATTGAAGAATGTATTTTACCACCAAATATTAAGAAGACTTTCCAAGACTTCCTAGATAAGGGTGAGATACCAAATATGCTCCTTGCAGGCCCTGCTGGGTGTGGAAAGACTACGGTAGCAAAGGCACTCTGCAATGAACTAGGAGTAGATTTTTATGTCATCAACGGATCCGATGAAGGACGATTCCTCGATACCGTCAGAAATACTGCGAAGAATTTCGCTTCGACCGTCTCGCTTTCTTCAACTGCAAAACACAAAGTCATCATCATTGATGAGGCAGATA
>VMHT01077699.1_pt1 | contig 13221 bp, 29 predicted proteins | sample 4693611 | NCBI WGS metagenome assembly VMHT01 (sample SAMN12280063, study PRJNA550983) | marine metagenome | isolation source: seawater sampled from same location over 5 years 0.02-0.2 micron viral filtrate | place: USA: collected off the coast of southern California halfway between the port... ... | reverse complement strand
TATGTATAGAATATGATGTAAATTATATATCTAAGGAGGTAGGAAAAGGATTAACAGATTCTTGGAATTTAGCATACCAATATTTTAAGGATAATGATTATAAATATTTTGTTATAGCAAATAATGATATACTCATTCCAAATATGGCATTAACTGAAATGATTAATGTATTAGATAAATGGCCATGTTCTTTAGTAGTTCCGATGAGTACGCAGTTAGGTGCTGGTCATAATCAAGAACAAGTAATTAATAAATGGTATGGCGAAAACGATTACCACATTACAGAAAATTATCAGAGGGTTCAAGATTTGTTACTAGAAATAAAGGAATCTGAAACTAAATCAAATAATTTATATAAATTTGATCCAATTCGAATGAAAATGTTTAATGGATTTTTCTTTATGATGAATAAAGATATTTGCCAATACGAAAGAACAGATGGTAATTTATTTGATCCAGCATTTATTAATGTTAAAAATGAAGATGAATTCAATTGGGGTAACTTAATACCAAATAATGACTATGCCATGTTATGTAAAACTGCATTTGTATTTCATTTTAAAGGAATGTCATTTACCAAAGCTGGTATTAAATATAATAATAACTTAAAGGAGCATTTAGAGCAACGTGAAAATTAGTTTAATACAACCAGGAAGAAATAATCTTAAGTATCTTAAATGGTCTTATGATTCAATAAGAAAGAACCAAGGTAACCATACAGTAGAAATTTGTGTTGCAGATGATTTTTCAAATGATGGTACATGGGATTGGTGTCAAGAAATGATGAAAACGGATTCTAATTTTAAGGCAATTAGGAATGAAGGCCCTACTAGATTAGGACATACTATTTTATATGATAGACTAGTTAATGAAGTTGCTAGCCATGACATATGTATGATATATCATGCAGATATGTATTTATGTCCAGGAGCAATTGATTCAATTGAAACGCATCTTACAGATAAAACAATTGTATCATTAACTAGAATCGAACCTCCTTTACATCCAGATGGTCCTGAAAAAGTACTTATTGATTTTGGAATCGAGCCTGAAGAATTTAGAGAAAATGATTTATTAGAATGGTTTACTAAACCAGTTGATTCGGAAGGTGGTTATCAACCTAAACATGCCAGTCCTACTGAAGGTATATTTGCCCCATGGGCGTTCTGGAAAAAGGATTTTCAAGAGATAGGTGGACATGATCCTATATTTGCTCCGCAATCAAAAGAAGATACAGATATATTTAATCGATTTCATTTGAATGGGATTAAATTTATTCAAACCTGGGAAGGTTGTGTATATCATATGACATGTAGAGGTAGCCGATTTGCCGATGGCGCTAAAAGAAATCCGGATGGCAAAGTGTTCATGATAAACAGAGAAACAGATGAATGGTTAAAACAAAATCAAAAATCAACTAGAGAGTTTATTCGTAAATGGGGACATTTCTGCAAACATGATGCGTTGATGAAACCTATCGTTCCTCCAAAGTATGATATAGGTTTCATAGTTAAGAATTGCAATTTAAACGCATTAGAAGTACTTGAACCATGGTGTAGCACAATGTATGTAGATAATTGGTTGATAAGACATGAGTATTTGTATCAAGAAAGTAATAAAACGTCATTTGATTTAGATGATAAGATACGACCATATGATAATGAAAAACAAAATGATATCTTAGTCGAAATAGACATCAATCAATTTCATAATAACAATTTCAGAGTTATACAAACTTTATCAGAAATACTTGCACATGATGAACAATTATGGGAAGCAATATTAATTGAACCAACTCATTTTGAAATAGAAGATTTAAAAGTAACAATAAATAGTTTACAAACATATGAAATGGAATTAATATGCAACGAGTAATAGTAACCGGCGGAGCTGGATTTATAGGATCGCATGTAGTTGATCGTTTAGTAAAAGATGGGTATGAAGTTATAGTAATTGATAATGAATCATCTGAATGTAACAATGAGTTTTATTATAATAATAAAGCTAAGTATTACAAATATGATATTGAAGATTATGATTTAATTGAACCTTTATTTAAAGGAGTAGATTATGTATTTCATTTAGCAGCCGAATCGCGAATACAACCAACTTTAGATAGACCAGTTAAAGCATGTATGACAAATATTATTGGAACATGTAATATATTAGAAGCATCTCGACGTAATGGCATTAAGCGAGTAATGTACTCATCAACTAGTTCTGCATATGGATTAAAAAATAAAATTCCTTTAAACGAAACTATGCATAGAGATTGTTTGAATCCTTATTCTGTTACCAAAGTAGCAGCGGAAGATTTATGTAAGATGTATTATACTTTGTATGGATTAGAGACAGTAGTATTTAGATACTTTAACGTGTATGGAGACCGGCAACCTTTAAAAGGACAATATGCACCAGTGGTAGGTCTATTCCTAGAAATGAAAAAGGCTGGCAAACCAATGACAGTAGTAGGTGATGGATTACAGACTAGAGATTATACATATGTTAAAGATGTAGTAGAAGCAAATATGTTAGCAATGAATAGTAATAATGAAGAAATATTTGCAGAAATTTTTAATGTAGGAACAGGTACTAATCATAGTGTGTTAGATTTAGTTCATATGATTAAAGGAGACCATAATCATTTACCGGCTAGGCAGGGTGAAGCTCGTGATACATTAGCAAATAATAGTAAGCTTAAAAACGCATTAAATTGGCAATCTAAAGAAACAATAGATGCTTGGATATCAAAATATAAAATGGAAAACAATATATGAAAAAAATAGGTATTATAGGTAATGGATTTGTAGGTAATTCAATTGCCTTTGGATTTTCACCAACTCATGAAATTCGTATTCATGACAAAGATACAAAACGCAATTTAAATACAATGGAAGAAGTATTAGAATGTGATTATGTATTTGTAGCCGTCCCAACACCTATGAATGAGGACGGGTCGATTAGTTTAGATATAGTAGTTAAAGCCTTAGGAGAAGTTTGGGAGAAGAACAAACGTACAGACAACATTGTTATTTTAAAATCAACAATGACCCCGGGGACATCGAACTTATTAATAGAACAATTTCCGACATTAAATATAGTATTCAATCCAGAATTCTTAACTGAAAGGACAGCTAAGTTAGATTTTTTAACTCAGGCAAGAATTATATTAGGCGGTGATAAGGAGCATACATCTCGAGTTAGAGAATTATTTGAAGAGCGATTTATGCATTGTTATGTAATTGAGATGGATACTGTAACAGCTGAAATGATAAAATATATGAATAATGTATTTTTTGCTAGTAAAGTTTCATTAATGAATGAAATGAAAATGGTATGTGATGCAGTAGGCGCAAATTGGGAATTAGCATTAAAAGGGTTTGCAGCCGATCAGCGTATAGGAGATTCTCATTTAAATGTTCCTGGCCCAGATGGTAAGTTAGGTTTTGGTGGTTCATGTTTCCCTAAAGATATAAATGCATTTATGAGCATGGCAGAAGAATTAGGAGTTAAAGTTCCGACTATCAACGGTGCATGGCAAACTAATTTAAATGTTCGTCCAGAACAAGATTGGAATAAACTAGAAGGACGTGCTGTAGTTAAAAAAACTAAAACAGAAGAATGGTTTGACCAAGATCCGGTATCAACTGATGCGAAGTTACAACATATAATAGATGATGAAAATTCTTAATTAATACATATTTATAACAAATGCGCTATTATATTTTATACCCAGATAATTCAGAAGCCGATACCATTAACGATATTAATCAGTTAGGAGATGATAACGGCTTTGGTGTATTTTGGGCAAACAGAGGTTTTAATGTATTAATAAACGCCGTTGAACAGGAACATGATATCACTAATCATTTTGTAATCAAAGATGAACGAAATATAGGTTATTCTATCGAAGAATTCTTAGATAAAATTAAATCACTTAAAGTAAGAGTGCAGGAATAAATAATGTCAAAAATTAATATCAATGATTTAGATAAGTATGTGGAAACACATCAACCAAAACAAAAGATTCGTAAAAAGAAAAAATTAAAAGACTCTGAATCGCAGACAACTGATAAAAGGAAATGATATGAAATTAGAAGTAATAAGAATTAGTTCAGAATCAGACTCATCATCAGGTCTAGTATTTGACGTTACAGAAGGAAGAAAATTCCTATGTTATTCATTAGAAGATGAATATCGTAATGAAAAAGTAAAACACGAAACACGTGTGCCGGCAGGTACATACCAAATTCAATTAAGAAAAGTAGGTGGTTTTAATGCTAGGTACGCTAAGAAATACGGAGATTTCCATAAGGGAATGTTACATGTTCAAGATGTACCCGGATTTGAATACATTTTAATCCACACCGGTAATACAGACGAACACACTAGTGGTTGTTTAATTGTAGGTGATTCTCAAGAAAATAATCAACTATTGAAAAATGGCTTTATCGGCAAGTCAGTTCAGGCATATAAAAGAATATATCCAGCCATGGCCGAAGCTCTAGAAAATGGAGAAGAAGTAACTATAACATACGTCGATTATGATCAAACTTAAAGACATATTAAATGAAGGTAGAGTATTATCGGTATTTGACTTCGATGATACGTTAGCAAAAGCCGATGCTTGGATTTATGTTCAACACTCTGGAAGAACAATAAAAAAATTAGACCCAGCTCAATTTGCTGTATATAACGTTAAGCCAGGAGAATCATTTGATTTCAAAGATTTTGATAAGAAATTACAAAACCCTAGAGTTATTAAACAAAATATAGAGTTGTTGAAAAAACAATTAGATAAGGCAAGAAGATCATCTAGAGGAGCTAGAAAGGTTACTATATTAACTGCAAGAAGGATAGGCGCACCAGTTACTAGCTTTTTAAAATCATTAGGTATTAATGCATATGTTGTCCCGGTAGGAAGTTCTGATCCAAAAGTGAAAGCGGATTGGATAGAGAAACAAATTCTTAAAGGATATGATACAGTATATTTCATGGATGATAGCCCTAAAAATACAAAAGCTGTTCAGCAGATGTTAAGAAGATATCCTAAAGTGAAATCGGTGGTAAAATTAATAAAGGAAGACTTTCCAAAAAACAAATATATTAATCCGACAGATTCAGAAAAGGATGAATTGAAACAAACGTTATTTGATTTAATTCAAACAGCATATGCCTCAATCGGCGGTCATCTTAAATTTAAATCACCATCGGATATTAAAGATCCAGATTTGAAATATTGGAGAATGGCCGATGTAGATAATGATCCAGAGATTGATATAGTTTATTTTGGAAAGAAGACTCCGTTTGGTGTTAAGCATACCGGTATTGGACATGATGGTGATAGACCAAATATTAAAAAACTACTTATTAAGAAAACATCCGAATTAAAGACATCAGGTAATTATGTTGAATTAAGTGGCGGAGCTTTTGATTCATTTGTAGGAAAGGGCAATGTTCCTATTATAGATGATGAAGAAATGGTTAGAAAGATATTAGGACCAAAGAAATCGGCAGAGATAGAATGGCATGGTATACATCCAAAAGGAACCAAAAAAGGTAATGGATGGTACACAAGAACAATTGGCGGCAAACCAGTAACTAAGACTATGGCTGGGAAGGTATAAAAAGCTTCAAAAAACTTTGGTAATGTGAAATAAATTCCTTATCTTTATTATTAATAAAAAAGATGAAGAACATGCGAATATTGTTTTTACATGGCTTGGAAAGTAAGCCGGGGTGCGAAAAGGTCCAATTACTCCAAAGTTTAGGACACATAGTCCAAAGTCCAAAGATAGAATACAAGGACGAGAATTCTTTCAAAGATCTTTATAAATTAACTAGATATAATAATTATGATGTTATTATAGGTTCATCTATGGGTGGATGGTTTGCATGGAATTTAGGTAAAGAATTAGGAGTTCCTGTATTGTTATTGAATCCTGCTTTACATAGTAGATCAGTTGATCCTATTATAGATCGTTGGCAAATTAAAGCTTCGAAGGTATTTCTAGCTTTAGGTTTATACGATGATATCATCGATCCAGCTATGACGTTAGAATGGTTAAAACATCATGATAGCTTAGATTGGAATCCTAATAATATAAAACCGGCCGGTTACGGTCATAGAACAAGTGTAGAGGAATTCATAAATATATGGTTTCACTTTGAAAAGAATATTAATGAAGTAAATGAGTTACAACCTAAATTAGTATAATATGAAACATTTTATTTATGCAGTCCTTTTATTTACTTTAGGCCAAGCCATGATATGGTTTCAAACGAATGGACAATTCTTTTGGAAATGGGCTAAAGACCATCCTTTCTTAATGGCATTCCTTTTTAGTACTCCTATTGCAATAATATTTATTAAAGCCACAGAACTTATTGTTACTCATTTTGATGGCGCATTATGGCCCGGTAGATTTATAGGATTTGCTATGGGTATGCTTACTTTTGGTATTTTCACTTCAACAATTATGGGAGAAGGCATTAATGTTAAAACGGCAGTATCATTATCATTATCATTTGTATTAATTTGTATACAGTTATTATGGAAGTAGAGGAATTAAAAAAAATAGACAAGCCAATATGCGTTGCTGTTTATAAAAAGAATATTAAAAGTAAAACGTCATACATGGTGGTTACTTTAAAATCTATAGATATAGTTAATAATGCCATAGCAAAAAAGCCTATAATAGATCATAAATGTGATATAATAGAACTTGGTATAGGTACATCACTTATCGATAAATGGAAAGCAAAATATAACATAAAAAAATATAAATTCGTATCCCGGTAGAATCCGGAAATAAGTTACAATAGCATATTTATATTAAATTGAAAAAAGGTTAATGTATGGAACCGATTAAAGCGTTCAGCAATGTGGTTATAGGCCAATTTGTACTAACAAAAATTCCAATCAAAGTATATGTAAATGGCAGGTATTTAATTATCACCAGTACAGATGATATACAAGATCCATTAATAGGATTTGGCATGGATGAAGATGGTCAAATGCAACGATATGATTATAGAACTATCAAACATTTATTGGTAGCTGGCAATGTAGTTGATTTAGATGCTTATAACAGTGCCATAGGCACCGGTGATGAGGGTGAAGAAGAGGGTGGAGAAGAAGCTGAAGAGCCGGAAGATGAACCTGAGAAAGAAGAATCAGTTCAGATGACCGAGATAAGTAAAGATGTCCTTAAGGCCAAATTAGATGTCATTAAACAACAAGAAAAAGAGCTTAAAGATAAGCAAAATATACTTAAGAAAGAGCCTGTAACTGAAGAAGGTTTATATCAAGGTGAATATACATTTGGGACTGGGGATATTGTAAAAAATATACATCCGGATTGCGAACATTTTGGGTCTATAGGAGTCGTTAAAAAGACGTATACGGCAGAAGATGGTCGTACTATAGTAGTATATACAGTTGGAAATTCGGGGCCAACATATAAACCCGGAATGGCTTTAGAAAAGCCAATTGATCAAATGGAGATGTATAATGGCTGAAAGTAACCAAAGGAATAGAATGAAAAAACAATTATTAAAAGAAAGATTTCAAAAATTGGCGAATATAAAACCACTATATGAATCTAATGGAGCGTTATCGAGTCAAGTAGAAGATTGGCTAATAGAAGAGATTGAGGCACATGATGCAACCGATACCGGTATCAATGGTGAATTTGAACTGGGTATAACTAACCGTTATTATGGCCACGACCCAATTGCCGTTAAGTTGATGCGCGAAATGGAAAAATTAGGAGAGATATTCATTAATATTAAGACTGATGGTATAGGTGATGTAAAAATATCATCTGTTGAAAGTGACTATGTTGTTGCAAAATGGGGCAAGTATGTAGATGATGATGATGATGATTGGATTGAAGCCTAATTGATATGTATGTAATAGATAATTTTAACAATTAATTGGAAGCATGATAATGGCTGAGAAGAAAATTAAATTAGTAGACCTACTTAAGGGTACTGGAATGGAAGAAATTCCAAAAAAATGGTTCAATCCGGAAACTGGAGACTCTGAGAAGGGCGGAAAGAAGTCCATTGATATGGTATTACCAGTTGATAAAGAAGTAGTACTTAAAGCTCATTCTGAACAAGGAGAAGCTGATAGAGGTGTTGTCATCAAATGTACTAAAAAGGGTATATATGAAGTACAGTATTGGTATGAAACTCCCGATAATATAGTACCAGTCGGACTTAAGGCGGATGGTACATCTAAAGGTAAATCAGTTAAGAAAGTAGCATTAGAACATATACCAGATGAAGATTAAAGTTTTAATATTATGTATAACAACATTATTAGTTAGTTGTTCTAGTTATATTTTTAACGACCCATATGTAGACGCAGATTTAAGATATGCATATATGGATTGGAAAGAAGAATGTAAACAAAGAAGAATTAGACCTATCCAGAATACACATGAAATAGATTCCATTGTATTCGATGTATTAGAAAAAGGATATTGGGGCAAATGTTTTGGAGATAAAATTGTTATAAACCAATCTGCCATGGCGCCAACAGATACATTTCTTATTAAACTTGTAATGTATCATGAATTAGGTCATTGTGCATTCGATTACAAACATATGGATTATGGATTGGATATAATGAATTCGGTATTACCGGAAAGTAAAATAATAGCATATAAATGGTTTTGGGAATATTTAAAAGAAGATTATTTTTCTAGATATCAGTTACCTAAAACTCGTAAAAAGCTTAAACGGGGAAATAGTTGTGGAGAAGTATGTATACAGAGCGAAACTTGAAAGAGTCGTTGACGGTGATACTATTGACGCTCTCATTGACGTTGGTTTCAACATATGGGTTAAAAAAAGAATCAGGTACATGGGGATCGATACGTGGGAAAGCCGAACAAGAGACTTGGATGAGAAAGCCAAGGGAATGGCGGCGAAATATCGCAATCAAGAATTGCTTGAAAAAGTAAGTTCTAAACCAGGTTACTTTAGATTGAAATCCCATGGAGTTGGTAAGTATGGTAGAGTACTAGGAGAGATCTTTATAGAGGATTCAGAAGGTAAGCAGTATAATATAAATGAAACATTGAAAGCCGAAGGACATGCTTACGAATACTTTGGCGGTAAAAAACAAATATTTAAAGGATAAGTTATGGCCGAAGTGAAAAAGAAGAAAGTAAGAAAAAGTGCAACAGAAGTAAAACGAGTAGCAAAGAAACGTAAATATAAAAAAGCACTCACGGCAGCAAAGGCTACAGCTATTAAAAAGAAAGGTTGGAATTTTATTAACTCCTGGAAGTATGGTAACAAGAAAGAGCGGTATGATATAACAATACGAATAGGAACATTTACATTATTCGAAGCATATTATTGTCCGGCCGACCGACGTGGTAGTAAACGATTTAGATTAATGTTATTTAATTTCGGAGTCGAGATATGATAAAACAAATTAAAGAATATTTTCGAAATGTGAATAAATATTATAAAGCTTTCTTTACAGGAATGCTTTTGGTATGTACGTTAAATATTAATGCCCAAGATACTATTTTTGTAGATCGTAATGGTACCCCAGCTCCGGAAAATTGGTTAGGTGTCAACTACGTAATATTTTAAGGAAGAAATGGCTACACAAAAACAACTGATTGAGCAACTCATTAGAGACATTGAAGTAATTAAAACTAAGATGCCTAATGGCGAATTAAAAGTAATCCAGAAATCATTACAAGATCTTGAAAAGGGTCAAGCCGATGTTCGTCAGGATATTAGAGTTATTCAAAAGAGATTGTTTAATCCTGATAATGGACTTATAGTTGAAACAAATAAAAATACGGATTATAGAAATCAGTTCAAAAACGCTCTACCAGGATATAATAGTATTATTGATGATTTTAAAAATGTATTGACTTGGAAAAAGGGTGTTCAACGAGGTCTATGGATGATTTATTCTGCCGTTATTGGAATAATAATTAAACTTTTATTTTGGAGTTAACAATATGGAGATAAAATGTATATTAGGTGCAATTATAGGAGGCTCTGTTGTGTATTTCATAATGCATGGAGCTTGTAATGCTAAATATTGGTTACGTCGAATGAAAAAAACTATTGATAGAAAAATAATGGAAAAAAATGTCTAAAAAATTAAATGAAGATACGTCATTTCAGATAAGTATAAAGACGTTAGCAGGTATAGCAGTTGGAATAGCAACTGTTGTAGGAATGTGGTTTGCATTACAAGCAGATATCGAAGAAGCAAAGGAACTACCTTTACCCAAAGATCCAGAAATTACTCGTATGGAGTATGATATGAAAGATCAACTTATTCGACAAACTATTATGACTACCCAAGAAGATGTGAAAGAGATTAAAGAGCAGATGATTCGAATGGAAGATAAAATCGATAAACTAAAATAAGGAGTTGCATATGAAAAAGTTATTACTAATAATAATGCTATTCGTGTCTACGTTTGCATTAAGCCAAGATTTCCCTGATGGTATGGTAGTTGTAGAATTTAATGCCAGTTTCAATAAACCAAATGAAGTGGTCTGGTTAAACAAATTAACAGATTGCGAAACTGAGAGAGTAGATATAGCAGCAGATTCAAGATGGGCTAGCGAGTATAAAATAGTAGTTGTGCCTACATTAGTTATATTTAACAATGGAGAAGAAGCAAAAAGATTTCAAGCAAATATCATGATGACAATGGAAGCTACAAGAAAAGAAGTTCAAGATGCAATTGATGAGATTGTAATGGAAGCATTCTAATATTTATATAAAAGGAAAATGAAATGGCAGAATTTGATTCACATAAATGGACTCGAGAATTTAAAGAGGCCCGGGCAGACCAAGCTAAACTAAAAGAAGTAGATTATTCAACTATGCAATTGAAATCTAACATTGTTCAGGAGTGGTCTTCATCTGAAGATATGCAAAATGATCTAAGACAATGGTTTGAGGCAGCTGCTCAATCCGGAGGGTATGACTTAGCAGATGATATAGTAAGTGCTCTAGAAGTTGAAGCTAGATATGCAAGAGAATACTTAAGAAAAAATAGTAGATCAATTCGTAGAGGTCAGTAATGGCACATAAAGTATTCATACGACATACATACATTTACAAATGTTCTGATAAAGGATGTGGAGAAGAATGGAAAATAAATGAAGCATCTAAACTAGATAAGCTTAGATGTCCTCATTGTGGTACATATGATTCTGTACAGTATGTGGATAAAGATCAAAGAACAAAATATAACCGTAGAGGAATGGGACTATGAAATTAAAAAATTTAATAACAGAAGCAGGAGCAATTGGCGAATTACCAATTCCATCTGCATTTTTCAAAAAGTATATGAGAGAATATTCTTCTGAGATCACTCAAGCAAGACGATACTTCAATAAAGAAGATTGGCCAATTGCTGATAAGGTTCGTAAATACCTTAAGGGTGCCAAGACTCCTACAACAGTTGATGAATATATCAAATGGCATGCAGGAGCTAAAGCTTTGACTGGCGGACAATCATTTGGAATGGGTAGTGGATTTGCAGATGCATCGAGTCTTATTTCAACAATTGTAGCAGAAGCCGGAGCAACTAATAGACAAGCCATGTTATGGGATGGTAAAATATTACCATATATTGATAAGATGTCAAGATAAGGATAGATTTATGAAACTAAAAGATATACTTAAAGAAGATAGATATGGACATCCTATAACAGCTCAAGGCAATCAAACGTTTATACAATTAAACAAATTAATAAAAATGCTTTCTGGTAAAGAGAAGCGTGATGCAGAAAAGGCATTTAACAAGATGTGGCCATTAATAAAAACGGCTATGGAAGCAGAGGAGTCTAAGTAATGTGGAATATATTTAAAGACAATAACGATTGGAATGAAAAGAATGTGGTAGGTTTTATTGCATTCCTAGTAATGGTAGTATTTGCCGTTTTAGACTTAGTTACCGGTTATGTAGGCAAAGATCTAATTATCAATGAATTCATATATGATTCATTCACACTTGTAGTATTAGGCTGTTTTGGAATAGCCGGCCTCGAGAAATTCGCAGGAAAAAAATAACTTAAATTTTTGGTAGATTGCAATATATTTCTTATATTAATATAAAATAAGCAAGTATGGAAACAATGACAATGACAGAAAACTATTTAGATCTTACAATTGATGAAGTCTATGATGTTATAACTAACATCGATATCTGGCCGCAGTCATTTGACATATCTAAAAAAATTGCTTTTATGAATCATATGATAAACTATTTTGAAAAGAAAGAAGAATATGAAAAATGTGCTAAATTACAAAGGCTCATCCATGACATGGAAGATAACGAGTAAGATTACAGATACTTACGATTTCCAGGATGGGTCGCAGAACTCATATATAGTATATGTGCAGGATGCTGCCGGAGTTAATATTGCGGCAAAAGAAGCGTATGGTATAGCAGATAGAACAAAGGTTATAAAAGAACTTATTAACGAATACCAAGATTATGGTATAGTTAAAATAGAACATCAGGATCATTAATATGGATTGGGTTACAACGACGACATATGGAGACATCAGGATCATTTGGGACTACACGCAGAAAGCGTAGGAAACGATTACATTTGTATTTAATAGATGATGATCATAATACATTTGAACAAGTGATATATGCATTGCAGCATGTATTGCCGACATGTAACGCATTAACGGCAGAGCAATTTGCAATGATAGTGCATAATGTTGGTGAAGTAGAATTATATTCCGGGTTCGGGAATGATGTATATATTAAATACGCTCAGTTACAAAAATTAGGTTTAACCGTAGATATTAAATAACATGAAAAAGTTACCTTGCGAAATACAAATCTGTATAGTTAGTATAATACTCACCAGTGTCATGGCAATCGGATTAATAGACTATGAGACGCAGATAGATAATTTACAGAATCAAAACATTAAGGATAAATTATACTACCAATCTCAAATGGATAGTTTCCGGTGCATGATAGATAGTCTACAACAATATCAATATTATCATAATCATGAACCGGAGTCCGGACTTATAAACGCATTAATACAAATAGAAAGCGGAGGGAATGATCATGCTCATTGCATTGAAGAAGATGCTGTTGGGGCTCTACAAATACGACGCACAATGGTACGGGATGTTAATAGAATCCTTAAACATCAAGGTTCCGAAAAAAGATATGAATTCAAAGATCG
>VMHT01195813.1_pt1 | contig 13224 bp, 18 predicted proteins | sample 4693611 | NCBI WGS metagenome assembly VMHT01 (sample SAMN12280063, study PRJNA550983) | marine metagenome | isolation source: seawater sampled from same location over 5 years 0.02-0.2 micron viral filtrate | place: USA: collected off the coast of southern California halfway between the port... ... | reverse complement strand
CGACGAAATACCAGCGCCGGAGGTAAACGTACTCGTAAGAAAAAAAGGCACCAAAAAAAGAGAACTGCTACATCTATCAAAAAACGTAAACGATATCGTCACGATCGGAAAAAAACAAAAAGAAAATCAAAAACAAAAACAAAAAAACGGTAAAATATATTACTTATATCATATAAATGATAGATATAAAGTTAATTAACGCATTTCATATTTTTGTGATCGGAGCATTATTTGTGTACATGGGAATTCTCGGCAATAAAACTCCGGTCGAGTTATATTATGTTACCTTTGGATTATCTCTAGTTATATTTGCTATTATGCGTCCGCCGAATTTTAAAGATTTTTCTTATTGGAATATAATCAAATGGACGCACTATATCGTGATAGTACCAGGTATCATTTACCTTTCATATGCGGGCGTGAACGATACATTAACTCCCATTGAATTTGAGGTACTTCGATATTTAGGTATCGGTATTATCTTATATCACGCGTACAAGTTAGGTTCTCGTGTATTTTAAAAACTTTTTAAACCTATTATGATAACAGTTTAAACGATATTATCATAATAATGTATACTATCATGTGTGCTGTACTGAAACTAGTTTGCATGTTTTCGGCAGTAACCGCCAACATGGAATCATATTCTAATACGTATAAATGGGCGAATTATGAACTTGAATTTCATCCAGAATGGGACTCGTTTAAACATTTTATGATTCAACACAATAAGAATTATTCTCATGTTGAGGTGCGCGATAAGTTCAGGAATTTTGTAATCAACCGTCAGAATATTCGAAGTCATTACAGCGATCATTATACTCTAGGTATGAATAAATATGGCGACCTTAATGCTGAGGAGTTTAAATCGCATATTAATGCCGGTTGTTACAAAGACACTTCAGCGCCGGATTATTCTCCTTGCGATGATTATATCCCGCTTAAATTCACTCCGGTATCATCACTTGACTGGCGTTGGTTTGGTGTCGTCACACCGGTAAAAAACCAGGGTAAATGTGGAAGTTGTTGGAGTTTCTCTGCTACAGGTGCGATGGAAAGCGCCTGGATGCTATACACGGGTGAAGATATTACTCTATCTGAACAACAACTGATGGATTGTTCGACGGCGTATGGTGACAATGGGTGTAATGGCGGTATGATGCCGGATGCATTTGGTTATGCCATTGAATATGGCATGTGTACCGAGGAAGAGGACCCGTATGAGGCGCGCGATGGTAACTGCACCTACTGTCTGCCACACGCTCATTTTGATTCTTGTAAACTCGTTCCACCAAAGAATGAACTTGCCTTGCAGGATGCCCTTCAGAATGGACCGGTTTCTGTGGCGATTGAGGCGGATCAGACAGCATTCCAGTTTTACACCGGTGGTATTATTGATACGCCATCTTGCGGTACCAATCTCGACCATGGTGTACTCGTGGTAGGATATGGTACGGAGAATGGAAAAGATTATTGGATTATTAAGAATAGTTGGGGTCCTGATTGGGGCGAGGATGGGTATGTGAGGATTGCGAAAACGAATCGCACAGATTATTCTGGTATGTGCGGTATTGCAATGCAACCGTCTTTTCCTGTCGTAAATGAAGTAAAAATTAATTGTGAATGTGAGTATGTATAAATGCAATAAAAGTAATAATTATGATAAATGTAATAAATGTATATTAATATACTACTGTAAATGAATTGGTTTTTATTAATAATGTTCCTATTTATGGGTTCATCAAATGCACTAATATTAAAGACACAACAATTGAATTTGTTTGATAAAATATTTATTAAATTTATTCTATTTATACAATTTCTAGCAGTGTATGGATTATTAACTGAAGAAAGATTATTATTATATATGACGCATATTATTTACGGAACTACATTAGTAATAGGTAGTATATTTGCAAATAATGAATACATTATTTATCTAATAATAACAATTATGAGTTGTGCAAAAATGGGAGTATATTATATAGGTGATTGTCCATATCACAGCGTAAGTGACCGTGTTACATATGGTACAGGTGGAGATAACGGTACTTGTTTTAATGATAACTTTTTATATACATTTTGTGTATTGATTATAGGTTATCGATTTCGAAAAAATCTATTTAACAACGATGCAATTGAAAATAAAAATCTAAATATTGAAAAGAAAATCTAAATATTGAAAAGAAAATAAAATTATTTTAAAGTAATCGAACAAAAATTGAAATACTTTTCACACAAAAATAAAAGTCTCAAACAATAATGGTCAGACTTATTCAACTTACAGACAATACACCGGTCAAGACATCGGCACCTTTACTGGGTAGAAAGACCGTCGCATCTTGCGTGACGACAAAATTTGCACCCGGAGAAAAAATCGATCCGCACCGACCTCCTACTTCCACAACGGAAGAGTATGTGCCAACTCGCGCGTGTCGCATTGGCACGATGGTTATGGGCAAAGGTGAGGGTATCCAAATTACCAATGACCAGGCGATGGAGATTATGGCGCAGTGGTACCTCGAGAACGTCTATCCTGACTTGGTCAAGGGACTGAAACTTCCGGAAACGGAAGAAGGAAAGTGGATGGGGTTCAACTTTTGGGTCTTTGACGACGCGCACCAAAACATTCTCTTAAAAAACTGGCAACTCATACGTATTGTTGATGAATGGGATAGAAGGGTGAACCTTGTTGGTGAGAAGATTCATGTAGGCGGTGAAACCTTTGAAAAGGCGTCTGGTATTGAGTAGATAAAAGAATAAAAATAATAAAATTAATAAAAATAATGAAAATAATGAAAATAATAATTTAATAAAGAGAGTATATTATTAATTTTTATTCAAATTCAAAATTAATAATATTCTTAATATTTACTTTTATATTTTTGTAGAGTTTATTGAATACTTTTTTACTAACATCTTCAGGAGTTTCGGCATTGATTTGACGCAGATTTTTTGTAAAACTTTCATTAAAAGCATCAGACGATAGTGTTTTGATGCTTTCTTGTTGCCACATCATAAACTCTTTATTGCTTTGCCTGTGAATACTGGAAATCAATTGTTCAAACTCTTTTTTACTTAGTTCACACCATGTGTCCTCTTTATACACATAGAATATATTCAACTTTTGATGAAATGCTCGCAACGGGATGTCCGTGGTATTTTCACAGTACTGCTTGATACATTCAAATATGCTATTAGATATATTCGTTTTAAAACATATTTCTAGAAAACTTTGATTATACTGCAGTGTTTTTGACCACTCGTCCCAACTGTGTTTTGGTAGCGGTTGTGAAGATAACCACTCTAGAATATTAATTTTCTTATATTGTTGCTTACTACCTGACTCTAATATAGAAATTTTGGTTTTCAAATGATGAATGGTATTATTCATTTCCATGACCATATCATACAATTGCCGAATAGTAGGAGTATCTTGAAAAATTTCCACATCGTACGCACGATCTTTGGATGATTGTTGTAAGAGTCCACACATGCTGACGTGTCTATCATAATAGGTTTTAATTTTGTAAGACTTTGCACAATGAGGACACTGCATGATTTATATCATTAATATTATTAATAAAGAAATTTCAATTTTATATTATTATATTGTTACAATATTTATATAATGGGTGATTCTTGTTTGCAATCTCCGTGTTTACATTGTCAAGATCCACCAAGTAATATACCGATCCCACCAAAACGAGATGATTCAGGCAACAGTCAATGTTATTCTAGAAAGAAAAACTGTTGCCGAAAGCAGTGTTACTGTAATTATTATGACTGTCGAGACAAACCCGCGCAATGCAAGCGATGCAGTGACTTTGGATGTTCTACACCAAACTGTATGGGGTGCGATACTCATGGCAGCAAGGTCGCATTTAGAGAGATACAACAGAAAAAAATATGGAATCAAGTTCGCGTGTCTTCGAGTTTATACATGATGAACCTTGATGTATTAAACGTCTTCAATTCTCGAAGTAAAGTACGTCGCGAAGGTTGGTATCTAGACAGCACAGGCAATTATGTTTTTAAAGATGCTGTCCTGCCATGGAATCAAATGAGTGATCGTCTTAAACCAAGTTGTCAAGTGGTAGTCACACCTTCTCATGGAAACTCTAGACGAGGGACAAAAACTGCACATCGTCCGGGAGCAGGAAGTCCCGGTGGTTGTGGTGTCGATGTAAAGCATGGTTCATATGACAGATATTTAGCACGTAAAAAGGGGCACACTTTACGCACTTCGGTTATTGCCAAAGAACCGAAGCAAGGCAACAAACGCCAAGCCTACAATATTATTGATAATAAATGCTGTCCAAAACCACCACAACCGCCATGCCCACCACCTCCATGCCCGCCACCATGTCCGCCGCCGTGTCCACCGAAACCACCGTGTCCACCTTGCATGCAGTGTGTCAAATGGCCAAACAAGAAATGCGATTGTCCATCTTGCCTTCCCTTCAACCCAGCAACGTACCCACTTTACAAATAAATATATTATTCTATTTAGTAAATTATATATTTCTATTATATAAATGACACTTTGTAACTTTAACAGGCAAAATTTCTATGCACCAAGACCTTACCGTCACCCCGCACCGATTAGAGTGCAACCTCGGTTATCTTCGCATCAACCACGTCCGACCCCTCCACAATATCCTGTTCATCGCCAACCTGTGCGCACGGTCACGCAAACAAGAAGAGTTAGTGTAGGAAACTTTTCCTTTAGAAATACAAATGTACCAAGACGCGGAAGAGGCGGAGGTAGCTGAAGTGGTGGTCGCCGGTAAGCGGCCACGGTGAAACATCTTATGTGACCTCTATGACGATATAAAAATGAATCTAATAATCGTTAGAATTTTTTGTAACTGAGACGTCATCGTAAGATGTTTATGATTAAAATATTGCAGGGAAAAATAGTATTTAATTATAGTATAATGCAGATATTTAATCGCTATATTATTCCACCATTTGATAGAATGGTATTTATTAAAAGTAATAATTGGTATTATAAACCCCACAGTCTTGCATCCGGAGGTGTAGGAGGTTCATGTGTAAGGTCTATTATCAATAAAAAGAAACGTAGAACATAATTATTATAATATTTACTATAATCTAATTTATAAAAATACATAAATGTTATTTTTATAAGTTATATAATGAGTGATTGGTCAGAAAAATTACAGAATATTCATGCAGAAGCATTGGAATTATTCAAACGAAAAAATGCCGATTACGGAGATGCCTTTGCTGAATATGGCACAATTGGGGTTTTAGTTAGAATGGGAGATAAAATCAAAAGACTACAAAGTATTGAAAAAAATAAAATTACTTTAGTGTCAAATGAACAACTACGAGACACTCTAATTGATTTACATAATTATTCTGCAATGGCAATGATGCTTCTTGATGTTGAAGATAAAGATAATGATAAAGAAACTGTGTAAATATTTTATCTTAATACTTAATAATGAATTACGATTATTTATATAGACTCGTCATATTTGGTGATAGTGGTGTGGGAAAATCGAGTTTTATGGATAAATACATACACAATAGCGTGTTAAAAACTCAAATGCCAACAATAGGAGTTGATTTTGGTACAAAACACATTATTGGTCCAAATGATAAAAAAATAAAAATTCATTTATGGGATACATCCGGTCAAGCGAATTTTAGAAGTATTGCTCGCTCATACTATAGTAATGTCGCAGGTGCAATATTAGTATTTGATAAAACAAATCCTAATACTTTCCATAATCTCCCGAATTGGATCAGCGATTTTGACAGTATAAATCGTAATTTAGATATACCGATAATTGTTATTGGCACCAAAACAGATTTGCCGACCATCATATCCGATAAAGAAATAACAAGATTTGTGAATCAGTATAATGTTTTGTATACAGAAGTAAATCTGGGCGCCAAGGAAGATATTTCTTATATATTGCAACCCTTGTTGGATAAAATTTGGGAGCAGTTTATTGTGACAAATAAGATGTGTCCTGGTATCAAGTTTTGCACACATGGATCACTTCCTAGAGAGGAAAATACTGAACAAACAACTAATACTCCTACAAATTCCTATTCCGCACCTCGAAGTTTTTTAACAAAAAAAAATATAATAAACAATATTTGTACGATATCATAACGATGATTATTACCTTTTATGAGAGCGTTTTGTAGAATTCCATAACTTTTTTGTTTATTTTGATTTTATTTGGATTGAATGATGTTAGATGCAATCCAGATAGCGATTTCACACGAGACAGCGCGACATACGTTTGTCCACATTCAAATATGCTATTCCCGGCATCGACTTCCGCTAATTCGAGTGTTACTCCTTGCGCTTTATGAATCGTAATTGCCCAAGCGTGGATGAGTGGAATTTGTTTTACACCTAATTTAGGACACAACTCACTTGCCCAGGTATGTTCCGAGATAAGTCTTTTTTGTCCATCATTAAACTGCACCATCGGCAGTCCTTTTTGGAATTCTGTCACAATTCCTTGACTACCATTCACAATAGGATAATCGCCTTCCATATCAATATTTGCCACACACATTACTTGCGCTCCTACTTTAAGTACGAGTTTTTTATCCGCCATAATATTGTTTTCAAGGAATTGCCATTCTCGATCATAACCTTCTGGACTCATCATGTTAAAGAAATCATTGTCTTTTTTTTCACTGGTGAGATCATTTGCTCGAACAAGATTATATGTTTTTGCTTCAGTCTCCAACTTTTTCAATTCCATGGCATTGATCATATCGACATCCCTCCTTCGTGGATAAAGTAGTGTTGGTTTGATGTTGGTTTGCGATTTTTCTGCTCGGACTCTTTCCATCAATCGAGTATATGAAGATCTTGAAAGTTTACCTACCCGTATCTGATTCAAAATCTTGCAATAAATCTCATCTTTTTGACGAAAGATCTTTGTTAGTTGAATGCATGCACCAAATGTACGTCGCCATTCTTTAGATTCAAAACAAAAGGCAATTGTATCTGGAAATTCCAAATTTCCGACAGGTGGCAACTGATAAAAGTCTCCTGAAAAGATTACCTGAATCCCACCAAAAGGTACATTTGGTTTGCGACGAATACGTTGAGCAATCAAAGACAACAGTTCAAATAATTTTTTAGACATCATACTAACCTCGTCCACAATAAGAATATCTGTTTTCATCCAAGGTTTTCGTTTATGTTTATTCGAGGAGACGGCGTGAACAATATCAGAAGTATCACCATTGGCCAGTCCAATACCCGCCCATGAGTGCACTGTTTTTGCGCCTTTACAGTCAAGTAATACTGCAGCGCATCCTGTTAGAGCACAAACTTGCACCACTTTTTCATCACGCTCACCGAGTTCAACCATATATTTTATGAGTGCTGTCTTGCCAGCACCACCTGGTCCTGTCAAGAAAACATTTTTACCGCAGTGAAATGCCTGCAACACTTGTTTTTGTTCACTTGATAATTCCATTATAACACATACAATATAAAAAATATATTTATATCAATTTTATTATTGTTATAGTTATCAATTAATAAGAACTATCACCAAGAAGATTACGACGTATTCAAGTGCCGATTTTATAAATATTTCCATCAAGATTTCTTGTGAAAACAAAAGTGCAAATGATACTAGAATAATAGAAGTATTTATCACTATCATCAAACAAAATTTCGTACAATACTCAATTATTTTTTCAGCGTTATCTTGGCATAATAGTCGAATCATCATATTGGTAAATTTCATTACAAGATAAAAGGTATATGCATATCCGCATTTATTGATCAGTCTAATCATGTTTTTGTAATGAGATGTATTATTGTGAGAAGATTGCGATGATGATGAAGTCATTGCTCTTTTTGACAGTAGAACATATATTATCAATTTTATATTATAATAAGTAAAATAATTGAAACTGTGTAATAGATATCATAAAAGAAAATAGAAAATATGATTTTCAAATCCACACCAGCAGAAAGAGAGAAAAATAAAAACAGTTCTTCTATGTTACGATTCATACTAGCAACAGGTCTAGTTGTTTTGTTAATTCTTTTGTAATATAATATAAATAGTATATTCCATATACTAAAAAGTAGATGGGTAACGTTATGCAAGTCACAAATATGATGGAACAATCAAATAATACTCTGGACGATAATATAGATAATGAACATGATCAGTCATCAAAAAAAGATGAGTATATGTCAAAATCTAGTGATAATAGTATCTACACTCCAGGCAAAAAACTAACCACTGATCAAGAAAAGTTAGAATATTGGATGGGATTTACAAGTTCATGGTAAATAATATTTATTTTTCATTGCAGATCTATCGAAAATAAATATTGTGTGTAATATATATAATGCCACGAGGACACAGTACTTTAGCCGGTGGTGTCGGTTTAACTACATTCAAACTAAATCGTCCCGCTCAAGTAGAAAATCACTATGTTGTCGGGTCAGGAGTGGGTGGAAAAAGTATGTTTGCGCGCCGTGCCCTTCGCCGGCGAGCCAGCAATAATGCACAGGGAGAACCATGTTGTATGCCGCGTCCTCCACCACGCAATCCTCCTCATACTTTTCATCCCTTCATTTCAAACGATTTCGTTAATAAATATTAACGAAAACCAACTTTATTCCATATACACTCCTCGCTATTTAAATACTTTTCTCCATCATCTTCCCCACATTTAATGATGCGTAAGATATCTGGTTGTGATACCGGAATAAATGTATGCAATATTTTGAGATTGTCTTTATTTGGATGAATGTTTCCTCGTGTATCAAAGGTAATAGATATCGTATTTTTATTATATAAAAAAGGAAAATTGAATTGAATATTACTATCAATACAATACTTATTTCTATATTTAAATTGTGCATCACTAGACCATATAGGTATGTATGAAGATGCTAACACGCAATCAATCAAATCTTCTTTAGAAGTAAACTCCGATATAATTTCCTTTTCAAAACCATATCTCGTAAGAAATAGTACTGTAATAAAGCATTTTCCCGAAACTATCTCATGTACGTTATCAGGGAACGATTTATTCATAATATATTTGATACGTTCACCACATCTCATAAAATGTGATGTTAAATCATATTTATAATCATATAGCATATTACAAATTAATGGTATAAACTTTTCATTAATATCTATGTCACTCGTCATAACAACACTTGTTAGTGCCCCCATACTAGTTCCGATACAACATATTTTTTTGTCAGTATTAAATTTAGTTTTACAACTTTTGGAAACTCCTATATGATATATCGTCTTAAATCCTCCACCGTTCATCGAAAAAAATTTTTTTTGTTTCATATCTTTTTTATTACAAATATTATGATAGTTTTTTAATTTACTTTTTTTAAAAAACTTTATAACAAAACAGTATAATAACATTAAAAATATATGAAATGTTTTAAGAAATGCTAAATTAACTTTTAAAAATAATTTTAGATAAAACAGCATTTAAGTTATATATTAACTTTATATATCTTAATATAACTTTTATATATTAACATAAATTAAAGCACCGAAAATTAAGAACTGTTTACATGTCAATTAATTCCGCCTCCTCATCAACCAGACTGTCTCTCGGAGAGTGAGGATTACAGTCACTCTCCGAACATGTTAATTCATCATCGCTATCACATTCACTAGGTACCTCGCAGGTAGGAGTAGAATCATCAAGTAGATAGGTAAGATCATGCAAATGTATAGGAGTAGAATGAACAACATTGTCATCATAATCATCATAGGTGTTGGGTGTAGGTGTTTTCATCGACATTTCAATAAGTTGCTTCGCTTTTTTTACTATTTGACGTTTTCGAATGATTTCGATGCGGGTTGCTAAAGAGAGATTTGAGCGACGAGGTCGATATTTATAAACTAAACTATATACATGTTTAGTTGTTTTTATAGGATTTTTAATAACTTTTAAAGCAGCGCTCATTAATAATATAATTAAACATAATATTTATATTATTAATACATATAAGAATGGGTGGTGGTATACTTCCAGTGGCATTACATAAAGGAAAACTCTATTTTTTATTTGGCAAAGAAGTATCAGATGGTCAATGGGGAGATTTTGGAGGCGGACGTGAAGGCAAGGAAACACCGTTTCAAACTGCTATACGTGAGGGATGTGAAGAGTTAGATGGATTTTTTGGTTGTCAAAATGTCTTGAAGCGTCGAGTAACAGAAAACTTGATAGCCACTGTTACGACAGAAGCATTAAAGACTTATATTTTTCAGGTTAATTATGATCCTAATCTCCCAGAATTATTTAATAATCATCATCAATTTATTAAAAAGAAGTTACCTAGTTTAGTAAATAAAAAAGGATTATTTGAAAAATCACATATAAAATGGTTTACTGTTTCAGAATTGAAAAAATCCCGTCCACAATTCAGACCCTTTTATCGAAAGGTTGTTGATAATATTTTAAAAAATACCTCAAAAATGATGTATGAGTTGACTACAGTTTAAGTAATTATTTTTTAAGTATGTAATTGCATTTTAAATAATAATTTTTAACCTTATGTTTATGCATATATATATGAAAGTTGAGAATATAGATATCAAAAATTTCTCTCAAGACTTACATACCAATCCTGAAACAAAATTAATGTATGGAGAGATTTTTACACCTCTTTCTTTAATAGAAAAAATATTTTATCTTTATGATGATGCTGTTTTCGAAGACCCCGCAAAAAAATGGTTAGATGCCGGTGCAGGAACAGGATTTTTTAGTATGTTTTTATATCATAAACTAAATATTGGACTGAAAAAGGTCTTCCCAAAACAAAAGCAACGTCATAATCACATCATTAAAAATATGCTTTTTATGATTGAAATACGTGAAGAAAATGTCAATAAATTAAAGAAACTCTTTGGAAAGGGCGCCAATATTTTTCATCAAGATTTTCTCTCTTCATTCCAATTCCCAACCTTTGATTACATCATAGGTAATCCACCATATAATGCCAATGGTCTTAAGAAGGTCCCTACAAATAATCATCGAAAAAAAACACAGGATGGTGAAACCATCTGGATATCATTTGTTAAAAAGGCAGTATCATTATTACATAATAAAGGGTTTCTCTCTTTTATCATACCTTCCATTTGGATGAAACCCGACAAAGCCAAGATTTATGACTACTTAACACAGTATAAAATACATAAACTTGTCTGTTTAACAAACACCGAAACAAATCAATATTTCAATAAGGAGGCGCAAACACCAACTTGTTACTTTATCTTGGAAAAAACTCCTACAGATAACATGATTATGTTATTAGACAAAGAGAGAAATTGTTTTGTAAATTATCATTTGAAATTACCCCAACCAATACCACTTTTTGGTAGTTATATTATTCAAAAACTTATTCCATACGTCGAAAAGGTAGGATGTCTATCGGTGATAAAGACCAATATGCCTCGAAAGGGTGTCACCTTTTCTAAAAAAGAAACTTCCATGCACCCCTATAAAAATATTAAGACCACGCGATTGAATGGATTACACCCGTTTTTAGATATAAATTATAGTAATAAATCCAATGCCTACTATAACAAAACAAAACTAGTATTAGCGCATAAAATGTATGGTTTTCCGTACTTAGATACGGATGGTGAATATGGTATATCCAATCGAGATAATTACATTGTGACGGATAGAACTATAGAAGATTTATGTAAATTAAGAGATTTTCTCTCGACAAAGACTATATTGTATCTATATGAAGCGACAAGATATCGAATGAAATATCTAGAAAAGTATGCCTTCGAATTTATACCTGATATTACACATCTTTCAGATTTTCCCACAACAATCAATGATGATACTATTGCGGAGTATTTTGGATTCGATAAAATTGATAAAAAATATATACAAAATTATCATAAGAAAGATTATTTTTTTAGTTTTAACCATTCAGAACAGCATTAACATACGATGTTTGTTTCTTTTTAATAGCAAAATTATTTCCTGTACCATAAATAATAATACCTGGTTGATTCTTTTTTCCATAACACAAACTCGATGAACCAAAATCTTGGCATACAGGGCACTGTCCGCCTGGTTCATCTAACCAAGGAACATGTATCCAATGATCTTTACGCTCATGAAGATGATCTTTGCACAAGTATACTTGTGCATTTCGTTTTCCGTTATCGGCACAATGAAACGCTTCCACATTCATGACACTATGACCAAATTTACAAATATGACAAGTGAATAACATTGTAGTATTATATTTTATTATTTATGAATAACTTTATTCAATTTTATATTTATCTATTTAAAAATATTTATAGTTATAGAAAAATAAAATTTATTATTAGTTATTATTATTTATTATTATTTATTATTATTTATGATACCAATTTACCAACTTTTGCACGCAACACCCTTATCATTTACACAATTATCCAGCGAAATTGTAATTGCAAGATAAAGCCAAATTCCAATATAAGCAAATGTAAACCATCCTCCCCAACAAATAGTTTTTCCATTTCCAGTTTCTCTACCATGAGCCAAACAACAAGTTCCATTTAAACATGTTACAAGCATAACCACGCCCCAAGAAGTCCATCCCAGCATAAAACAGGTCGCGCCAGACCAACCAAAGAAGTACGTCAATACGGCCAACTTCGTTTGTGATTCACCCTTCGCAGCACATGGTTTATTAATATCAATGGTGGAATATCCATTGTCGCATTTACAAATATGAACCGGACCACTTTGTTTACAGACACCATTAAATCCACAATAACTTGTGGCATTTAGACAAGGAACCTTAATATCAATCTTATTTGGAATACCCGGCGAAGACTCTACCGAGATGGTAAGAAATGCGATAGCAATAATACAGGAATTCATCTTGAAGTTGAAAGACATAGTTAGGGATAATATCTTTTTACTCGATATATGCATTTCAATTTTTTTTAGAAAAATTGAATCTGTAATAAAATATTAGATAATTTAATACTATATAATATTTATTAACTAAAAAATTGATTGTAATATAAATATTATTATACTAAATAAAGTTAAACATGCCTTTGTTTACGACACGTATGATGATTAAGCGAATTTTGGGTCTTCGTACCCCCACGCATCTTGGGCGGTGGGAACATCGGCAGACGGAAAAACAACTCGAATTTAAGCAAACATGGGCGAATGCGGATCATTGTG
>VMHT01084673.1_pt1 | contig 13224 bp, 7 predicted proteins | sample 4693611 | NCBI WGS metagenome assembly VMHT01 (sample SAMN12280063, study PRJNA550983) | marine metagenome | isolation source: seawater sampled from same location over 5 years 0.02-0.2 micron viral filtrate | place: USA: collected off the coast of southern California halfway between the port... ... | reverse complement strand
AAAGAAGTTGCTGACGCAAAAATAGCAAGAATTAATTTAGACAAAGACGCGATTATTGGAGTTAGAGAGCAGATCGAGCTTGAGGCCAACTTAGCAAGAAAGGCTGCAGAACAATTGCCAATGCAAAAGCAAAGAGTTGAGCTTGCGACAATCAACAAGAGAGAGACTGGACAGTTAGCTGCTCTTGAAGAGCGTATTAAAGACTCTGGCAAGGAAATGGCTGAAAAGCTAATAGAAAGAATGAATGCATCAGAGACGTTAAATCGCAGTCTTGAGGATTCTCTTGCAAAGCGCAAGCTAGAGCTTGGCCTGATTACACAAGAAGAATTCAACCAGCTCGAGATTGCAAGAGAGCGTCAGCGTCTTGAGGCATTACGTGACCCTGACAAGGGAGGCATCACGGATGCGCAAATAGAAGAGCAGATGAAGCTATTCAAAAAAGTCTTAAACCAAACGCCTATCGACAAATTTATTAAGAACGCTAAGGATAGCTTGAATGATCTGCATACAGTTGCAGTAAATATCTCGCAAGGCATCGGCAATGCAGTAGGCAATGCAATGACAAGCGGCATTATGGGCTTGATAGAAGGCACTAAGAACGCAAAAGAAGTATTCGCTGATTTTCTGAAGAGTGTTGGTCAGATCTTGGCGCAAGAAGGCGCAAAGATGATTGCCACCTACATCGCCATCGGCATTGCAAAAGCATTCGCTGGTCTGCTTGGTGGCGGCAAAGGAGGTTTTGAGACTGCTCCTTTAGGCAGTGATTTTGGTTCACCTTCTGGCGGCTTTGGCGGTCTTACAGATTTTGGTTTGTTTACGCCAGGAATGGCAAGCGGAGGCCCAGTAACTGCTGGCCGTCCTTATATGGTCGGAGAAAGAGGACCAGAGATGTTCATTCCAGGTTCAAACGGTGGCATTATGCGTAATGAAGACATGCGGCGCATGATGGGACGTTCACCTGCTGCAGCAGGCGCACCACAAATGAATTTTACGTTTGAGACGACTAATATCGGTGGAACGGAGTACGTTAGCCGTGAGCAGCTTGAGCAGGCAATGGTCGCGACTCGTCGTCAGGCAACTAATGATGGCGCCAAGAGAGGAATGAGTATGACGTTGGATAAAATGCAGAACAGCCCACGCACGCGCTCCAGAGTAGGTATTCGCTAATGGCTCGGTTTCCTGAAATAGTGCCAACCACCCGTCGCTTTAGGATGGGCGACATCCCAAGCGCTACTTATACATCTTTGTCAGGGGCAGTATTTAGGCGTGCCTTTGGAAACAAGAAGACTGGCTACACATTGGATCTTACGTTTGAAAATATCCCCGACACCAGTAATGACGACAGGAACACACAAAAAATTCTTGATCATTATGAGGGCGTCAAAGGAACTTTTTCAACGTTTGCTCTTTCTGCACAGCTGTTTAGTGGCATGCAGTCAGGAGTAAGCGGTCACGTAAAAGCGCCTAGCAACGTTAAATGGCGCTACTCTCGACCACCAGAGGTTAGGAGTGTTTTTAATCAATTAAGTACAGTGACGGTAAGCCTTGTTGGAGAAATTCAAGCATGATTGATGAAATTCGGATTATGCAGACATTTCACTTGGTTGACGCGGAGGGTAACAGCTACACATATCAAAATTACTACACAGATCGAATCAATTTCGCGCCATTTCAGGTAGAAGGAAGCGTGTCGACATTAGGGGGTGACAACTCCCAAATTCAAGTATTGTTTCCCGCGACTGAATACGCGATTAAGCTTGTGGAAAAAGCAGACGGCAACAGGAAAAGCCAGCTTACCTTGACTACGCATCTTATAAATTCTAATGAGCAAACACCTAATAACTTTATTTCGCAAGAAATTTATATTGGCCTTGGCGCAAGTTTTAGCGAAAATACTATTGAGTTGCGTTTCAATACTGCGGCGGATGCAGTCGCATCTAACTTTCCAGCTCGACGTTTTAATCAAGACAATGTTGGAATCTTGCCATTGGACGCTGCGTTGTCATTGAGATGAACGACCTGATTGGGTTGAAGTACCAGTGGGGCGCGTCTTTTTCGGATGGCAACGGCTACACAGACTGCTTTCAGCTTGTATGCGAGGTGCGCAAGCGCTTAGGCTTGAGTGATTACTCCAAAAAGTTTGAGTGGGCTTACGGCTCCTACACCCAAGAAACATTCAAGCCAATTCGTCTTGCGAAGTGGTTACTTCAGACGGGAAGACGACTTACACTACCGGAACATGGAGCGGTAGCGTTGCTGGCTGATCCAACAAGCCCAGCTCTTGGTAGCGTTGTTGATAGCAGCGTCATCTTGATTGCGCCTGGCAAACGGGTTATTCGCATTTCAATGCCGCGTGTGTCTGCTTACTACTTCTGGATTGACTGATGCGTAAGCTTCTCCCCTACGAGCACCAGCTGATAGAGGCACTGGGTGTAACAAAGGAAGAGTATCTAAATTTTGTTGCGATTCAGCAGGACTATAAGGATCCAAAGGTTGGTACGGCACTAGATGTGCGTAATGATACTGCCACTATTGCAATTGTTCTGACAGTTGTCGGCACCTTATTCCAGGTAGGTGCGGCGCTTTTAGCACCTAAACCGGAGATACCAGAGCTAAACCGCCGTCAAAATAGACAGCAAAGATTTGCTCCAAGCTTTGGCTTTAACAGTACGCAGGAGCTTGCTTCCTATGGCGATCCAGTTAATTTAGTTTATACAGATCAAAACAAATTAGGCAATGTAAGGGTATCTACTTCCTTGGTTTGGTCTGCTATTGATAACTTTGGATCGACTCAATTTATGAGGCTACTGCTGGTAGTTGGAGCGAGCACTATTGGAAAAATAAAATATAGAAAAACCGCTTTTGGGCAGACAGCTCTTTCAGACTTGGATAAATCAAATGTTTTTATTTTTGAAGATAGTGGCGGAGATGCGGGGCCTCCATCTTTCAACCATTTGAGTGATGGGTTTGGAAGTAAAGACTCTTTCCCCTTGAGCTTGCAGCCAAGCGAGCCCAAAGGCAAAGCTTTGCGCTTGTTAACACCCTTTGACGATCGAAATGGATTTAGCCAGGCCTACACTCCAACTACATCGACAAGTTTAGGTGCTTTCGATCCGATTCCTTTGAACGTTGAGTTGATCTCCCGTAAAGAAGACGGCGACAGAGAGGACACCGATCTAGGTATTACCCTTAGCAGCGATGCAAAAGATAACAACTTTTGGACTAACAACGAGTCTCCTGAAGGAAATTTTTTTACTGAAGGGAAAGAAATTGAAATTTGCTTTAGAGAAACAACTTACGACGGTGGTGACAAAAGTTTAAAGGACCAAACAGCTGACATGCGTCGGCGATTCCTGGAAACATTAGACTTTGGAAGCATATATATGCTTGGAACCGCTAAATTTAAATTATCTAGTTATGAAGACAGCAGAATTATAACCCCAGAAAAAGCTGTAAAAGCAAGATTTAAGTGTGTTGAATCTGGCCAGATTCCAGGTACGCCTTACGGCACGCAAGAGCCCGTAAAGGATAACAAAGACTTAAGAAAAGCTTTCACAGATGCAAGAAGGATCTTAAAAGCAGAAAATGAGGACTTTAGCAGTGAAGAAATACTGGCTCGAAACATGATCATTGGAAATACTTATGTTATCACTGATACTACTGATACAGACTTCACGGAAACGGGCGCAACAAGAAACGAAAAAGGTGAAATTTTTGTATGCACAAAAAGAGTTGCAAAAGACGGCAAAGTAACAAACGCTAGCATCAAAAATGTTAAGGTCGACTATCTCTCTTTTGACTTCAGCACTAGCCAGGAAATCTCATGGACGCCAGAATTTTTGGCAAGCGTTTCAAGAAACCATGATAGAAACAACGAAAATTTTACAGATACTGACAACCCTTCGGATCAAAATAAAAAGTTAATCCTTAACAAGCTTGCAGACAAAACTGCTAAAATCCTGACAAATGGTTCAATAAAGTATACCAATAGCCTCAAGGAAGACAATTCTGACGACCCACCAGTCTTAGAAACTTTGCAGCTTAAAAGCGAGATCAACGACCAAATTGCAGGCCTCAAAAAGTTAATAAAAAAAATACAAAAAGGAGATGATTTCGACGGAGGAGATACCGAAGACGTGCCTGGGAACGAGGGGGATCGTTCTATTTTTCAATGCGAAAATTCTTTTATAAAAGGGTACAAGTCAAATCCAGAAAATAAATTAGGTCATGGACGTAGAAAGCAATCTGTATTTAACAATACAAAAAAGAGGGTTTTTAAAAACTTTAAAAATAGAGCTGACGGTAGCAATCAAGTCCCTAACGTTGGGACGGGTGTAGACGATAAAAAAGGAAATTATTGGTTTACTTTTATATATATTGATTCCACGGGAAGATGGAATCTATTCAACTTCAATGGTCTGCAAACACATGATCCAAGCCCGCTTTTTCCGAATGACGAAAAACTTATAAAACGACGCAACAGGCTTACAGATAAGTCCGGAAAAAAATACAACCAGCAAAAGAAGGGCACAACGCTTATCACGGATCAAGTTACAAAAATACGGCAAAGTGCCATTTTGTCTGGAAGCGTTCAAAAACTATTAAATAAGAACACTGGCCTAGCTAATGAAAAATTTGACGAGAATGATGCTCTTTCTTCAAAATACAGATCAGAAGAAGACACAAGAACAAACGTAAACGATCGCGTTAATAGGCTTAAAAGGTCGCGTCACGAAGAGGCTATCGAGGTTATAGAGAAAGATATTGCTTTGTTAGAGCAGCTTCGGAGCGAAGTTATTACAAGCATGGAGGACGACGATGGCAAAAAATCGGGAGACAAGGATCGCGTTGGGACAAGAGCCATAAGGAGGCGTTACAAGCAACTTGCAAGACAAAAAGAGGATTTGCGCGGCTTAATTGACGAGGCTTTAGGGGACTGGGACGGATTCTCGCAATCATTTGACAATAATTTCTTTACCAAGTGTCTTGTAAAAGCAGAAACAGCTTCTTACACAACCTTAAGCGAAAGCAACATCGTAAATTTTTCTTTTAAGACAAGATTGTTCCGTCGAATTTCAGGTCGGCAAAAACAATATGGCAGTGAAAAAATGCGTGAATATAGCGAGTCTGATAATGGCGTTAAAAGTCGCATGGCGTTTTTTCGCATGTCCTATGAACAATGCGGCTCTGAAGATGAAAGAACCAATAAAGTAGTTTTGCCTTATCTTTTTGCCATTAGGCATGGCAGCGAGTCTGACTTTTATACGCAAATAGGTTTTTATAACAACAAGACGAATCCAAGGCCGTTAAAGTGGAAGTTTGATTTTAGGCCTGTTTTCGACATTGTTGCAGAAATGAGGCACAAAAAATTTACTCATTATCTTTTTCTAGAAAACTCTGACGAGCAACTGAGTGTCCCAATCGCGGACAAGAAGGGCGACGAGCTGTTTGATTATATTTTTTGGCGTGGACGCTATATTGAGGCTAATCCGGCAAAATTTAATTATCCCAATGAAGAAGAGTTTGGCCCAATCTACACCAATGAGTGGGACATGTTTTCTGTCAATTCAGATACTCAAACCCAGTTTAGTTTTGAGTCTGGACCCGAAATTCAATTAACTGCAGTCACGGAGCAGCAATTTGATGACAGCTTTGCAAATTTTAAATATAAAAATTTATCAAAAATAGCAGTAGGAGTCTTTGCTAGTCGTGGCTTGCAAGATCTTCGCAACATTACCGTGCTGGTCAGTAAGGGCAAATTATGTCGCACAGTCGAAAGCATTGGAGGAAATGCAACACTAACAGACTCCAGCAGTTATGCGCCCGACATCTTTGTAGACACTCTTCTTGACCCAGAAGACGGAATTGGAAAATATATAAAAGATGCTCATCTTGATAAAGATAGTTTAATGTTGGCTAAAAATTTTTGCAAAAACAATAATTTACCAAGACAGGAAGGAGGGCTCAAGGTCGACCTATTTATGGACGGTCTGGTCGGCGACATAGGCTCATGGCGCGAATTTTGGATTAACAATGCTCCTTTTAGCTTGTTGGAGTTGGCGCGTAAAAACGGAAAAGACACTTTAGTCCCTGCTCTGCCCGTAGACGGGGCTGGCAAGGCCGCCGATAATAATGGTCTTCCAATAAATGTTCCAATTTCAGCTCTGTTCACTGCAGGGAATATTCTTGAAGGGTCGTATAAGGAAGAATTCTTAGACTATGGAGTTTCAAGCGAAGATTTAATAGCTTCTGTGATCTACAGGCAATATGACGATAGAGACTTATTCGGCCAAAATCGCAGTGTTGAGGTTCAACGTAGTGATGCCTCAGCCTCTGCAATTCGGGAAACCTTTGACTTAAGCCAATTTGTTACGCAACGAGAACAAGCGATTATGTTTGGCAAGCTTATTTGCAACCAGCGTCATAACGTGAAGAAAGGGATTGAATTTAGAACTTTGCCGTCTGAGGCAGGGCTTGAGCCAGGTGCCTTTATTTACGTAGATGTTGGGCTTAAAACGTGGGACATATACTCGTCTGGAATTGTCATGGAAAATGGTGTGCTGAATTCGCCTATAAAAGACAATCAACAAGCTGGAACTAATAACTTTAGTTTTTTACTTTATGAACCCTCGAGTAGAACCGTAGATTCTAAAGACTCTGTTTCCGTGACAACGACAAAACAAGGTGTAAGTACAGCTTCGTTTACTGAAGCCGACCAATACAAAGGTCGGATGTTTGTGATGGGTGTTAACAAGCCAAACAAGCGCGTTTTCAGGGTGACTGAGCTAGCGATCGAGGAAGGGGGGGAGCTAAGCGTAAAAGCAATTGAGTACCCGTGTTTTGAAGAGGCTGGTGGGACGCGAGCGCATATTGCTGATTTTCGTAGCGACAACTTTGTTGTGAGCTAAGATAATGGCAATGTTCAGGCCAAGTCGATGTCAGAGTTTTACACAGGGCGAACGGGGCAGCTTTTAATCGGCACCAAGCCTGTAGCAAAAATCCGTGACTGGTCTATTGAGGCGACCGTAGAGCTACTTAGTACTAACTCGATTGACAGCGGCGTCAATACGTTTGTCCCTGGAGTTAAGAGTGCGACTGGTAGCGCAACTTTAATGTATTACAGACTGGAAGACACTGGTGGAGGCAGTGGAACGGAGGAGGGCGATAATACAGAATTTACACAATTGTTAAAAAGAGTAATGAAAACAAGCAGTATTTCAGCAACTGATAGCGTCACTATGACGCTCAAGGTGGGCTCTAAGTCTCAAGACGAAATTACGTTTGATGCATACATCACGTCCGCGACTGTTTCAGTGTCTGCCGGAGAAATTGTAGTTGTGCCAATTAATTTTACAGTGAATGGCGAGTTTTCAAAAGTTATTGAAACTGCTCTAACATGACCTTTTTCCTTGGAACAAAAGGTAATGTAAGATTACGCAGGGGCAGTGATACATCTATTGGCATACTTTCAGCGTCTATAGGCCCTGACGATATAACCACTGGCGTAAATAGATTTAGCTTTGATGGCGCTGTCGACAACTTGCTGACTGGCGATCGCGTCGAGATCTCAACTGCAGACAGTCGTGGGATTGACTTTGTTCCGTCATCTTTTTGGCCAACTGGTGTCACAGAAAAAGACATTAGTGCTTTTGTAAACATTGATCAGGCAGGTGGAATTAGGCTTTACCCTAGTTTCGCTAATGCAATCAATGACGCACAAGCCAATCAAATTGTTTTAGAAAATTTTACTGGCAGCCCGCTAGGAGTGAAAGTCAAGGTCTTGGACCTTGCCTACAACGTGCTTGGCAATGTCACTCGCTATGAATTTCAAAACAATAGAGATCAGATTGAAACAACGTCGTTAAGTGATAAATACAAAAGGCAGCTTTCCACTGGATTAATTAGCGGTTCTGGCCGAATTGATTGCGCATTTGATTACGTCTCGTCTGGTGCTCAGGAAACTCCTAAATTGCTTTTGCAGTTAATACAGCGATTGGATCTTGGATGTTCATTTGATTTAGCTCTTTACTTAACCGATCAATCCGTTGATTTAAGCGTAGAAAACATCTTTTATCTGCTGACTGCGGTGGTTACCAATGCTGGGGTTACGGTGCAGTCTGGGGACATAATCAATTGCTCTATAGACTTTGTCACTACCGGGAAGGTCCGGCTGGTCATGGATAGACCGTCAAGGTACTTACTCAAAGAGGACACGGACAAGATTGGTGTCGAGCATTCTGTCGACTTCTTGCTGCGTTAACAGTACGATTACAATAAGACCATCTGTTTCCATAGCACGGAGCTGAAGCCTTGGCTGACCAGAAAATAACAGAGCTTACCGCCCTGTCGGCAGCAGCAACTGGCGACGTGCTTGCGATCGTTGACATCAGTGCAACGGAAACCAAAAAGATAACGGCAGCAAGCCTTCTTACCTCAAGCCTCAACCTGCTGAACACAGGATCAATTAACCTTGATCTGCTCAACCAAAGTAGTAGTACAAAAATTGGCACTGTTGCTTTAGCGGACGACAGCGTCACTTATGACAAAATTCAAAACGTAACCGCATCTAACACACTCCTAGGCAGAAGCTCAAGTGGCGCTGGGGGCATTGAGCAAATCACTTGCACTGCTGCAGGCAGAGCTTTGCTTGATGATGCTGACGCTGCTACGCAACGCACAACATTAGGGCTTGGTTCAGGGAACTCAGTTACCTTTACAGGTGTTACCTCCGCGATTACATCTAGCAACGCAACAATTACCGGTGGCTCAATCACAGGTATTACCGATCTTTCTATCGGCGATGGTGGGACAGGCGCATCAAGTGCAGTCAATGCACGTCAAAATTTAGGACTTGTAATTGGAACCAATGTCCAAGCTCAGGACGCAGGGCTGTCAAGCATTGCAGGTTTAACAACTGCAGCCAACCAAAGTATTTACTTGACGGCTGCGGATACATATGCTCCTTACTCATTAACAGCAGCAGGTCGTGCATTGCTTGACGATGCTGATGCTGCGGCACAAAGAACAACGCTTGGTCTGGGCACGCTTGCTACACAAAGCGGTACGTTTGCTGGAACTCATTCAGGCACTTCTAGCGGCACAAACACTGGCGACCAAACTATAACGCTGACAGGCGATGTCACAGGAACAGGTACTGGATCCTTTGCCGCCACTATTGGCTCAGGAATAATTAGCACTGCAAAGATTGCAAACGACGCCGTAACTTATGAAAAACTGCAAGATACGACTGGCGGAAATATTCTTTTAGGTCGCAGCACTGGGACAGGCGGCACTGTTCAAGAAGTAACTTGTACTGCTGCCGGTAGAGCGCTTCTCGATGATGCTGATGCATCTGCACAGCGTACAACGCTTGGTCTTGGATCTCTTGCAACTCAAAGCGGTACTTTTACTGGTACGCACTCGGGTACGTCTAGCGGGACAAATACTGGCGACCAAACAATTACTCTTACTGGCGCTGTTACTGGTACTGGATCGGGAGGTTTCGCCACAACATTGTCTGCTGGAGTGGTAGGCACAACAAACATTGCCAGCGATGCAGTTACCTATGACAAGATTCAAGACACAACTGCGACAAACATACTTCTTGGACGTGTTAGTTCTGGCGGAGGAACAGTGCAAGAAATTGCATGTAGCGCTGCCGGAAGAGCTTTAATCGATGATGCTGATGCTGCTGCTCAGCGTGCAACTTTAGAGTTAGGAGACCTTGCTGTCGCTAATGGCACCTGGACTGATGGCTCGTCGTTTGCTGGGACAAGTTCAGGCACTAATACTGGTGACCAGACAATAACGCTTACTGGAGCGGTGACCGGTTCAGGTACTGGTTCTTTTGCGACGACGCTAGCTAATGACATTGTTAGCGCCGTAAATATCCAGTCAAGCGCGATTACTACTTCAAAAATAAACAACTCGGCGGTAAACAGCTTAAAGATAGGTGATCAGGCTACCTGCATTGTTGTCAACTCAACTCCAACTGGTAACGGCTCATTCGTAGGACAAGCTTGGTACAACACAGGTACAAGCATTGCGTATCGATGGAATGGGGCAGCCTGGCAGCAAGAGGCAGGAATTCAATCAATTACAGTAACTGAATCAACACCTTTGTCAATTGCGGTAAATAATCCTGATCAATTTACAGCAAATATTACGCTAACCCTTGACACACAGGCAGCAAATAGTGTGTTTGTTGGCCCTGCTTCTGGTGTTGACGCTGCTCCTACTTTTAGAGCACTCGTTCCCAATGACTTGCCTGACGCTACAACGAGCGCGAAAGGTATTGTGCAGCCAGGGTCTGGGCTTACTGTAAATAGCGGGACAATTAGTATTGCAAACAGCGTTACTGCAGGAACAAAAAGTGGCATTACGTTTGATGCTCAAGGCAGCATAACTGCTGTTACAGATTTAGTTGAATCAGACATTCCCAGTCTTAGTGCTGGCATAATTACTAGCGGCACATTTTCTACAGACTTAATTGCCTCTGGGGCCATCACGGCATCAAAACTTGCCAATAAGTCAACAGCATCAATTGGGGAGACATTGCCGATTGCGTCCTTTACAGGACAGCTGCATTTCAATCCGCTGGATAAGAACTTCTTCCTTTGGGATGGGAACGTTTGGCAGTCAATTGGTATTTCGGCTGGCGCAATTATTCTTGCCGGTACTTATGACGCAAGCACTAATTTAGTTGCATCTGTGACTGGGGAAGGCTCTGCGATCGGATTAACAGTAGGCAATGCACTTCCCACTCCGAGCAATAGCAACAGTAATTATTACTTAGTTGTTTCAGAGCCAGGCACTGGAACGTCGCCCGCTCCGACAGTTGCTCTTGCTCCGCCTGACTTGCTCCTGTCAACAGGCAGTGAATGGCTCGAGATTGACGTTAGCAGCACTTATACAGCGCAAACGGCTAATAACGTTGCCTTTAGTCCTGCTGCAAGTTTAGGTTCAACTAACGTTCAATCTGCACTGGAAGAAGTTAGCAACGAATGCCGTGATGTAGACAACATGACGAGCGGCACGCTTGATGTTGCAAGAGGCGGCACAAATATCGCTTCATACGCTAAAGGTGATTTAGTTGCTGCTAGTGCAACAACAACTTTAAGCAAGCTGGCAGTTGGGAACAATGGTTACATTCTTAGTGCGAACAGCAGCACTGCTACCGGACTTGAGTGGATTACAAACCAAGTTGGAACGGTTACTGGCGTCACGGTAACTGCACCACTTGGTGTCACTAACGGAACCACTACTCCAGCGCTAACAATTAGTACCGGTAGTACAAGTGCGGTTGGTGTATTGCAGCTTACGGACGGGGTTGCTTCTTCTAGTACAACGACCGCTGCAACACCAAATGGCGTAAAGACTGCCTATGACCTTGCCGCATTGGCAATGCCTAAAGCAGGCGGCATTTTTAGCGGTCAAGTCATGATTGGCAATACTGGCTCGCTCGTATTTGAAGGGCCAACCGATGACGCATTCGAAACTACCCTTTCTCTAGCCGACCCTACTGCTGACAGAACGATCACACTGCCCAATAGCAGTGGAACGGTGGCTTTGACTAGTCAGCTAGATGACGGGACATTCTGAGTCTTGTAAACTAGGAGGGTTATTTCCGGCCTAGCAATAGGCGTTAAGGATGGCTCTCCAGCACCTCCGTAGCAGCACCGCACACAAGAGGCCTATACCGGCTGTAATGTCGGCAGGGCAAATTGCGGTAAACACCAACCAAGGATCGCCTGGTTTATTTTTTAAAGACAGCAACGGTGACCTAGTAAAGGTTGGTCCAGTTCATATTGGAACAAGCGCCCCGAACTCTTCGCCAAACACCCTTGCTGCTACAGCACTTGTAACTGGAACTGTTTATCAAATTCTTACTGTAGGCAATTCTGATTTTACGTTGGTTGGAGCGTCTGCCAATACAGTCGGCACTGTTTTCACTGCAACAGGAACTACTACAGGCACTGGAACGGTTTCTGGCCAGCAAGGCAACGAAAAGGGAGAACAGTGGCTTGATACAACTGGCAGTGCTTTTGATCTAAAAATTTACGATGGCACTGCATGGCGTAGTCAAGCTGGTGAGTTTGTAAATGTCACTGGCGACACCATGACGGGTGCGCTTCAAGTCGGTGATCTTTACACCAATACTTCCAACCAAGGAGCATATATTTCAAATGTAGGTTTTGTTGGCGCAAGACGTGATGCATCTAATGTTGTCTTCCAAGGACTTCAAGTTGGGAATGCTTCACCAACGTTTGAAGTAAAAGCAGACGGCTCTGCCGAGTTTGCTGGTGATGTGGATTTTGGCGGCTGGAAAGCAAGCAACAATTCGACTGAAGGTGCTCGTATTTATTCTGTTGGCGCTATCCAAGTTAATAGGACTTCAGGTGGTGGGGCTGTTATTGCCGGCAGACTTAGTGGCTCTGTTACGTCTCAGATAACTGCAGATGGCAAGGCCGAATTTACCGGTAATGTAACAATCATCGGCACTGGCACATCTTCTGCGCCTAGCATTACACTAGATAGCACTGGCAATGCTTCTTTTGGTAGCAGTGCTGCTCAACGTTTTCGAGTCGTTGCTAATGCCTCGTCAACTCCTGCACTATTCCTTCAAAATCCTAATTCAGCCGATTATCCATTTTCAGTTTTAAGCAATGGTAGCGCCACGTTTGCTGGCGTTATCTCAACAACAGGTCAAAACACTTCACATGGTTCTAGTAGATTAAAATTTAGCCAAGAAAATGCCAACCTTTCACAAATCAGAGCTTATGGTTCAGATGGTTCCACTGTAGGCAGTCTTGAGTTTAGAGTTACTGCTAGTGATGGTCTTCCTAGCTACACGCCCCTGACCTTAAACAATGACGGCAGCGCCAATTTTGCTAGCTCAATAACTGCAGCCAGCGCTTCATTTCAAAGTAGCACTACCAATTCTTGGTTTGTCACTGGAACATCCCTTTACTCCAATAACTACGTTTGGGCTGCAAAGAATTCAAGTAGCAACACTTGGCATTCAGGTTTAAAAACCAACAGTGACTTGCATCTAGGTAGCAATCTAAGCAGCCCCAACATTCAACTGAACGGCAGTAACGGCAGCGCCACGTTTGCAGGAACGATCAACGGCACAACTGTTGGTACTTCCGACGAAAGATTCAAGAAAAACATTGCAGCTGCTAACTCACAATTAGCTGATGTAAAAGCTCTTGGCGAGCTGCT
>VMHT01142759.1_pt1 | contig 13225 bp, 14 predicted proteins | sample 4693611 | NCBI WGS metagenome assembly VMHT01 (sample SAMN12280063, study PRJNA550983) | marine metagenome | isolation source: seawater sampled from same location over 5 years 0.02-0.2 micron viral filtrate | place: USA: collected off the coast of southern California halfway between the port... ... | reverse complement strand
GCTCCTGAACTGTTGGACGTGGATGAGTTCAGGATTGACAGACTCCTTGAGTTTGACAAGTTGGACATCACCCTAATCAGTGGGAAAAGAATTGCAAAGGCAGGGAACCTCAGCATCCTGCACGGTCATGAATTTGGACGTGGTGGAGCATCATCAACAGTCAATCCTGCTCGTGGTCTTTACAACAAAGCAAAGGCAAGTGCAATCTGTGGACACCATCATCAGACTTCAGAAAATACTGAGAGAGACATTCATGGCAATCTGATCACCACATGGTCATCAGGATGCTTGTGTGAGCTCTCACCCGATTACATGCCCATTAACAGATGGAATCATGGCATGGCAATCATTCACATTGACCATCAGACTGGATGGTTCAAAGTTGACAATCACCGCATCATTGACGGTGAACTAATCTAAAAACAAGAAAACATGACAGACTTCATCACTCAAAACTGGGGAGAGTTACTCCTTGCACTCATGGCATTCATCAAGATTGTTGTGAATCTGACACCAACTGAAAAGGATAACAAGGTCTTTGCTTGGTTTGATGTCCTGATCAATGCAATCATCTCAGACCGCAGAAAGGGATAGATAATCCTCAAGGATCTGCACTGCATGATCAAAACCTTTTGCAATGGTGGACAGGTAGGATCTCTCTGAGAGGTCTTCCTTCCACTGTTTTTGATGTTTGGACACAACACCTCCCTTCTCTCTTTTCATCTCAATGCTGAGTCCGTGAAAGGGTCCTCTTGCTTCATAGATGAAAACATCAGGGAACCCTCTTTTATATCCACTTGCTTTCAGTCTCTTTGCCTCAGTGATGGATGTCCTTGCTCCTCCTGCAGATGCACTCCAAAGGACTTCAGGATGTTTGGTGTCAATGTATTCTGTGAGCCGTTTCTGATGTTCAAACTCCGATCCCTGACCGTGTCTGTTGGTGGATGATTTGATTCTCCTCCTCCTGCTCAATCTCTTTGTGTGAATGTGTGTCCCCACTTCTCAACAACATCAAAGGATGGACATGCCTTCTTGCTGAATTCATTGTGACCATGAATGGAGATCTCACCAAAGATGTCTCTGAGTTTGTCCACAAGTTCAAAGAATGCACACTCCTGAATCTCAGTCATGGTGTCTGATGGACTCCCATCTTCAAGTCCTCCGATGTAACACACACCGATGGAATCATTCTGACCTCTTGTGTGTGCACCGTTCTCCCAAATTGGTCTCCCTCTTTCAACTGTTCCCAGTCCATCATTCAGGATCACAAAGTGATATCCGATGTCTCTCCAATTCCTTGGGGGACTCGTGTGCCATTTTCGGATGGTCTCAGTGGTGATCTCTGTTCCCTCCTCAGTTGCACTGCAGTGAATGATGACTCTGTCAAACCTCATTCAACTTTGTTTTTTGCTAGGAGCAACTTGATCTCCTGAATGTCTTTGAGGAGTTGTTTGACATCATCTTTGAACTCTCTGTTATCTGCTTCCAATGTGTGAACACGTGTGCTCAACTTGGAGAAATCAGACTGATGTTTGATCCAAGATCCAATGAGTGCACCTGCAATGGTTAAAAATTCAAAGTGAGACAAGTTGTCCATCATGATGTTTGCAAGGTTGTTCATTGTGTGTGTCTAATTGATTGACAGTGTCAACTTTATGGAGCCTTCGTGAGGATGTCAAAGTTGGCTTGTCCTGTTCCAACATTGAACCCTGTGAGGGTGTCCCAATGTGTCCAAGTGACTCCATCATTGGAGACCTCAACCTTCAACTCATGGACTGTCCTTCCTTTGATTGCAATCACTCTCAGTGATCCCATTGGTTGTGCTCCTGCTCCTGAACTCCAAGCAATCTGAAGAAAGTTCTGATCCTCGTTCCCTCTCGTGAGTCCTGTTGAATTGAACACAGTCCTGACATTGTTGTCCCATGCTCTTCCCGCAATTCCTGTCACACCTGTTCCTGCCTGTGGTGTAAAGTCCAAGACCCCACCTGATGACCATGCTTGTGTGGGATTGTCTGTCCCTGCAAGATTCTCCTCTGAATAGATCTGGACCTCAATGATTTTCATTGGTGTAATTGTTGGGACTAGTCCTGTGTTGAAACCTGTCATCCTCAAATACCTGTAGGAGTTAATTGATGCACGGACTGTGAACTGAAACTCTGCAACCAATGATCTCCTCAATCCTGCACTGACTGCAAACACTTCAAGAGTGACTGCACCAACATAGGAGGGAGCATTGAATGTGACTACACCCCCACTTTGCGTGAAGTCTGATGTTGATAATAATTTAGTCCCATCAGAGTCCTTGGTCACTGCACAGACATAGGTTGTGACCCCATCAAAGTTTGATGCAGTCCAAGTCATGGAGTCTCCTGATGAAGCTGTTGCAGATGAAAGTGCTCCTGTTGCCGTTCTGCTTTTCACAGGTTGATCCTCAAAGACAGTCCTGAGGACATCTGCATTGACCAATTCTGTGGTCTGATCCTGAGTGTGTCCAAACTTTGTCAAGTGCATGGATCCCACTGGACCCTTGCCCAACACACCAGTGTTCCCAAAACCTTTGCCCTTTGACACCTTGCCCTCATCATGTTCAAAGGACAGTCTCTCTCTGTTCACCATCCATGCCTCAACTGAATAGGAGTCAGACCCTCCATTGTGGGTCAGTGCCATTGGTGCAAGATATTCCTCAATATCTCCTGTGCTTGAGCAGTTGTGATGGATGACTGAGAGGATGTCAATGGGGAGAGTGTGATTCTGTGCAGTGCTCACCTGAGGGAAAATGTCTCCCCTCTGTGTGTTCAATGCTTTGCCTCTCTGATATAGTTGCTCCCTCAGCATGGCAGTTTGCAGATCAGTGTTCTCCTCAAGTCCATCAATGGCATCTGTCACACTGTTCCAATCAGGTGAATTATTTGCAACTGCAATCCCGTTGGTCCCACCATGTGGAATCAATTTGATCCCTCCATCACTCTGAGTGACTCCTGAGACCGTGTTGGATCCAATGGTTGTCTCACCACAATCCAAGAACTCTGAATTGAGAGACTGTTCCACAAACACATCCCAATCTGCATCATCAGAATTTGACCCAAGTGTCACCACAAAGTCATCAATCCTGTCTGCAGGAGCACTGTTTGTGAATGATCCAATGTCATTCCCGTTGTGATCATAGTCAACAATGAATGCTGTTGTGATTATGTGATCAAGATCATCAAAAGTCTGTTTCACCGTTCCATCACGAGTCAACACAATTCTGTCAATGTCCACTCTAATCCCTGAATAAGATGACAAGAACTCAGGAAGGGGAAGACATGTGAAGTCAAAGGACTGCAGGACATCATCCCACTGGGTTGAGTTGATCCTGTATTTGAACTCCCCGTTCTGTTGTGCTTCAATGTGAAGTCCTCCCACCCTGTTCCATCCACCACTTCCTTCAACAGATGCCTCAGGTTGAGAGTTGGTCCAAGGGACAATGATGTCAAAGAAACCCTCAGATGTGGTCCACTCTGCAGAGTCTAAGAATATTCTGTGAAAAGGAATGTCAGGATCTGTCAGATCACCATTGAAGCCATTGGGCATGTCAATGTCTGTGTGATCAGATGTCTCAACATTATATTCACTTTTATAATAGTATGCAGTCCCTCCCTGAGTGTTCACTTTGATTTTGAATCTCAGCAAGATCCTTGCTCCAATTCTTGCATCTCCATGATCATCAAAGGCAGTCCCTGTGAGAGCAGATCCAAATTCCTTGACAAGGGGTGCACTGTAAACACCTGAGAAGGAGATCAGGTCTCCCTCACTCATTACAATGTCATTGTTGACTCTGTTCCTTGTCCCTGTTCCGTTGTTGGGATAGTCAAGATAATTGGCTGAAGATGATCCAAAAATGGACCGCCTTCCTGCATCCTTGAAGGTCAATGTGCATCTCTTCACGGGGAGGAGATAACTGTTGGACCATCCTGATCCCAGTCCATAGTTTGAATCTAAGTCCACACGGAGATTCACTCCTGTCTCCTGATCTGCTCTGTCCACGTTCATCACATATGGATCACCACTCGGATCCATGACTGTCATGACTGTGCTGACATCACCAATGGAAACCTCAGTCCTTGTCCACTTGTTAACTGTGACAGAGTCTGTGGTCCAGTTCAGGGAGTTTGCAGGGAAGAACCAAAATGAGAACCGTGCAAGGGTGATCCTTGCTCCAAATGCATTTGCAATGTTCTCAAGAACGTCCTTGCATGAGTTGAAGTTTGCAGGTTGTTTGATTCGTCTCAGGAAGATGTCACTCTCAACATCACCATCCTCACTGAAGGTCAGAGATGAGACCACTGTTCTCTCAATCACGCTGACTGGATATGGATCCCCCTGACTACTTGGAGAGAATGACTTGATGTCATCACTGTAAAGATCCACCACTTCCCTCATCTGATATTCCGTGAACTCCCAAAAGTCATGTGTCGGGATCTCATTGATGCACCGTGCAAACACTTCTGCAATGCTCACATCATCAGTGTAGGTCTCACCATTGGAATCCCTGAAGGAAACATTTGAAAGTCTGTTCAGTCCACAATTTGCAACTGTGGTGAATAGATAGGGCAGATCTTGGAGTTCATATTCCACTGCCTCATGATTAAGTGCTCCCACCCAGTAAGGCTCCCAGTATGTTCCACCCGTGTCCAAATAAACTGCAAGAGCAAGTCTTGAGTCATCTGCTTTCTTGACTGCTCTCTTGAGGACCTCCATTGATCCATCATCAACAATCCAAGTGACTGAACATGATGAAGGGATGATCTGTCCACCAATGTGATCAGTAGCACCATCCCAAGAAAGTGTGAACCCATCTCCTGCAAGTTCCATGTCTTCAACTGCAGATGAGGACAAACCAAAGTCTGTGTGTCCACTGGATGTGTCAGAGTCAATCAACTCAACTCTCCAATGTCTTCCGCTTTGATCATAAAATTCAGACTTCAGTCTTGCTCTCCAATTATTTGTCTGACTGTTGGGGGCTTGTTGTGGCATGTTTTATCTCCCTCTGTTTCTCATTGCACGTTCTTGACTCAGGACAATGTCCTGTCCTTTGATCTTTCCAGTGACATTCACATTGCTTGATCCAACTCCTGCCATCTGCAGGAAGGATCCCATCTTCTCAAATGGAATCACTGCCTCTCTTCCTGATGGGTTGTCCCCAATCATTGCGAGTGTTGGACCAAGTGTCATCCCTCCTTGTGCAAACTTTGGAATGGATGCAAAGAGTGATGTGACAATGGCAGTGAGTTTCCCTGCCTTGATTGGTGCTGATGCTCCTCCTGTTGCAATGTTATCAGGAGAGGCAGGACTGAATGCAGATGTGATTGCATTTGCAATGGCAGTGCTGAGAGCACCCTTGAGGATGTTCAGGAAAATCTTCTTGATTGATTCCCCAAAACTCTCCCCACTGTTTGTCATTGAATCGAAACCTGCAGAGACAATCTGTCCCATTGCATTCCCAACTGTTGCACCAACATCAAAGGATTCATTGAGAGTGTCCTGTGTGACTTTGGTTGAGTTGATCTCTCCCCTGAGGTTCTCAAGGACCCCACTCAATTCCTTGAATTGTTCAGTGTTTATGAAGTTCGGATCTGCAAGGATTGACTCTCTCAAGGCAGTCTCAAGTGCATTGATCATTGCAGTTGCAGTCTCCAATTCTGAGACAATCCCAAGACTCTGACTGATCTCAAGTTCTTTGAATGTCTCCTTCAGGGAGTCAATGGGGGTCAGGACATTGTCAGTCTCTTCCTTGAATTGATTCATCCTTGTGATCAAGGACTGCAACTTCTCATCAGGGATGTCAAACTCTGCAGTGACAATTTTCTTGATTGCCCCTTCCAGTGCAGTGAACTTCTCTGAGTCTAAGTTCTCACCAAACAGGACCTCCAACTTCCCAATGTCCTGAATCTGTTTCTCCAATCCTGCAAGGACTGTGTCCAGTGTCTCCTTTGGTTTGTTGAGTTGATCTTTGTCAGTGTCATCCTTGAAGATGATTTCCAAACTGCTCTCAATGTCTCCCTCTCTTGTTTCAAGGTCCTTCTCAAGTCCATCAATCTGTGTGTTGATGATCTCAACTACCTGATCAAAGTCATCCTTCAGGGTGTTGTCAGAGATCCCAAATGGATCAAGACTGGAAAGGATGTCCTGAATTGCAGGGGTGATGTTGACTCCTGCAAGATCTGCAATGATTGCAGTGTTGTTCCTTGCAATCTCCTGATTGATTTTCCCTGTGCTCGTATCAAATGCAGGAGTGATCCCTGCCTGTGATGCTTTCAATGTATTCCGTGACAGTTCAATCTGAGTGTCAAGGAGTTTCTCTAATGCCTCAGGAGATAGATTCTGCAGTTCTGTCTCAAGTGCACGGATCTGATCTTTGATGTCTTGGACTGTCTGAACTCCTCCTCCTGAGAAGGATGACCTGATCAGGGCACTCCGTGCAGATAGTTGTTTGACAGACTCCTTCAGGGTTGAGTTCTGGATCTCAAGGATCTCAGTGAAGTCTGATGTGCTCTGCATGGCGTTTGCAGATGCAGATGTCATTGTGAAAAGTGCAGTCCCTATTGCCAAAACTGCAACTGCTAGTGCAGTGTATGGATTAGTCAAGAGAGATGCAGTGAACGCCCTGACCGCTATTGTTGCACCTTGGACCGCTTTGATGATGCTACCAATGGCAAAGACCAAAGGACCAAGAGCAGTTGCAAAGAGTCCAACTTTGACAATGGTCTCCTGTGTTGATGGGTTGAGACGTTGGAAGGATTGTGCAAGACTCTTGAGGTCATTGACAATCACCATGATTGTGGGAGCAAGTGCATCACCCAGTGCAATCTGTGCACCTTCAATGGCACTCTTCATCCCTGCAATCCCACCCTTTGCAGTGTCATCCATGTCTTTTGACATGTCCAAGGCAGTCCCTCCTGCATTCAGGAGTTCCTTTTGGAGATCGTTCAGGTCTTCAAGGTTCTTGCCAAATAGAGGCTGAAGGATTGCAGATCTTTTCCCAAGCACTTTAATTGCTTGAGAATAGTCCATGGATCCATTGATGATCGCAGTAAAAGTTTTCTTGACATCAACTCCCTCAGATGCAAGTTGACTGAATGCCATCTTCAACTTTGTCCCTGCATCTGCTCCTGAGAGTCCGTTGTTTGCTAGGACCCCAAGGAGTGAAGTGGTCTCCTCAAGTGAGAATCCAAATTGAGATGACAAGATCCCTGCATTTGCCATTGACCCTGAGAACTTCTCAAGATCAAGAGCAGAGGATCCAAATGCTTTTGCCATGACATCACTGACACGTCCTGCCTCTGATGCCTCCAATCCAAATTGATTGATGGTCTGTTGGACCGCTTCTGCAGTTGGTGCAAGTTCTGTCCCAAATGCCTGTGCAAGTCCAAGGATTGATCCTGTTGATGCTTCAATGCCTTTGGCATTCACACCAAGTTTTGCAAGTTCCAACTGTAGTCCTGCAACCTCTGATGCACTGAACACAGTTGAGGATCCAAGATCCTTTGCACTCTTTTCCAACAGTTCAAAGTCCTTCCCAGTTGATCCTGAGATGGCTTTGACTTTTTTCATTGCCAACTCGAAGTCAGCAGATACTTTGAATGCAGATGCACCGATTGCAACCAATGGAGCACTCACACCAAGTGACATCCCACGCCCCACAGACTGCATCCGTCCTGCAGTCTTCCTGAGTTTATTTTGAGCCTGTGTGAGTCCTTTGGTGAACTGTGATGAGTTCAGACCAAGAACTACACTGAGGAGGGATTGAGTTGCCATTTTGAGATTTGTTGAATCTGTTCTTCAGTTAGTTCATTTGTCACATTCGTTTCTGTCTCTTCATTCTCTGAAGAGTATGGGTGAAAGTCTTGGGGACTGTAGGGTGTGGGTCTCCTCTTTGAGTCTCTGTTGGCATTTGCCATCAGGGACAACAGACTGGATGTGTGATTCCACAAGAGTTTGTCATGATTGACTCTCCCTTGTGAATACATAGCCAACTCAAAAAAGGTCATCCCCCAAAATTGATCAGGCAACAACCCCAGTGAGAGTCCATGAGAATAAAGTTCAACCCAAGTGTGAGCAGAGGGAGAAGTGTCTTCACCTCCCCCTCTTGTCAGTTTCCCGATTTATCCCCTCCCATTGAGTGTCCCATTGCCTGTCCAATCTGTTCTGAGAGTTCTTGGAACTGATCAAGATCACTGCAGATGACTGCAGATAAATGATCAAAACCTATCTCAGGACGTTCCTTCCCTTCAATGTCACAGGCGTTCATCATTCCCCAGTAAACAACTGTAGGAACAAAGTCCAATGGGTCACTGCTCACAAACTCATCAAGACCATTCAGATCAATCTTCTTGTCTTTACACAATAGCCTGAAGGCATTAAGATTCAGCAATACTTTGTGAGACTTCTTGCCCACCTTCACTGATAGTTCTCCTCTGAGTTCATTCATGTTATTTCAATTATGAGAATGTCCCTGTGGTCATGTTGTGACAGTCAAAATTTGCAGTGAATGAAGTTGAATCATTCAATGGTGCACTCTCCTCAAATGAGGTGATGAATGCATCCACCTGCACAAATGGATCTCCTGTCACTCCTGATCCATATTGGAGAGTCAGTTCTGTCTTGTCTTTGACTGCACTGAATAGATGTGCACGTCCTGTGTTGTCATATGCAGTGAGACCTTCGATTGTGATGCTCACACTCTGTTGCCCAGGAAGGACAGACCGTGCACCATCGTTGTCTTTGCAGACTGTTTCGATCATCTCATTTGTGATGTTCAGGGAGGCGTTTGTTCCGCATGCAATCAGGTCAAAATTTGAGTCACCTGAATTGTCTGCATCTTGGATGTAAACACCCACGAGATTTCCCTTTACTGTTCCAGTTGTTGCCATTTTTTAAAGTTTTGGAGGGGTTGTTTTTTTCTTGCGTGTGGTCTTCCTTTTTGGCTTGACCACATCTTCATCATCTTTCTCTGCAGGGACCTCTTCAATGACATCCTCAACCTTGTCATCACACTCTTCACATGGCTCATCATGCTCTTTGCAAGGGCATTCATGAGTGGGAGGTGGATCAGTGACTGTTGGGTGATGTTTTGCAAGTCCATCCTCAATGAGTTTGGATGCAACTTTTGGATCACTGATCAAAACAGTGTGTCCAACTTTCCAAGACTTACCCTGAACAGGAGAGATGATTTCCAATTTCATGACTCCAAAATTCCCCCTAAGAAGTCAGGAGGAGGTTGACAGTGTCAAGTTCTTAGGTGTGAGCAGACTGCCCACTCCGTTCTGATGTGATGATGAATGTTGATTGAGTCACAAAGGTTTCATCTTCTGCACTGATCCCCACTTGGAGATCCTCAAATCTGATGTCAAGATGAACATTGTTGACTGTCCCCACATACTTGTCAAGAGCATCTCTCAGATAGGTGCTCAATGTATAGGACTGTCTTGGATTGTCTGCATAGACAGACAGATCAATGGTGATGAAATCCACAAAGGATGAGTGTGACTTTGTTTCCTGTGGATCAAAGTTTGTGAGATCAACAACAATGCAAGGGAGTCCAGTTGCCTGTCTTCGTTGGATGGCGTGAATCCTGTTGGATGCTCCTGATCCCAACTCATTCATGATGGTGGAATCTGCTTCAATGATGTCAATGATCTCTCCAATCATGCCTCAATTCTTTTCTTGATTTCGTTTGATATTTTCCTTCGTGCTTCACCACTCTTGGACTTGAAGGACTTTGAGATGTATCCCTTGCCCTTCAGGGGTCTCCTTTCAATTGTTTTGGTCAGGACCCTGCCAACTCCAAATGCTCCAATGATTTGAAAATTCCCGTCCCCTCTTGCAGTGTAGGTCCCACCTCTTGCACCCAACTCAACTATGTGTGCATATGGTGCACCCTTCTTGCCTCCTTTAGGTCCCACCAAGACCGTCTCACCCAAGGATCTTCTCTTTTTACCTCTCCTTGTCACAATGGACTTCCTGAGGTTCCCTGTTGCTCCCAGTGGTGCAAGTCTCTTCATCTCTCTTTTGATTGGAGGTGCACCCTTTTTGAGGATCTTCACTGCCTCTTTCCTGCCCATTTTCTCCTCAAGTCTCTTGAGTCTTTGAGCAAGTTGTTCAGTCCCTTCAATCTTCAGATCAACCATTGTCCCTGCATGTGGTGATCAATCTCATTGCTTCATTCCTTCCAATGATCTCAATGGAGTGGATGTCATGATCTTGAGAGTTGTATTCAATCACATTGTCCCTCTCATTGATTCCTGACTTGTATCTGATCAGGAACTCAACTCTGTCAACAGAGACCCTCTGATCTGCAGATTGTTTTTCAGTCCCTGATTTATAGGTCACTTGTGCCCACACATTGGTCACACTGGTTGAGTCAGTGACTTCAGTGTTCCACTGGTCCACAGTTGTCCCAATGGTTTTGATTGAGATTCTCTTGTCAAGTTTTCCAATGTCCATCAGAATGATTTCAATCTGTAAGGGTTCATCAAATACTGAGAACTCATTGGTATCTCATATTGCTTGAAGGAGGTCACATCTTGTCTATTCTCATATAAATGACCAATGATCAAGAGCATTGCACTCACAAGTGCAGGAGGTCGGTCTGTGGAATCATATCCCCCAGCGACATGAATCCTGACTGCATTGAGTTCATCCTTGACATCAGTTGGGAGATCTGTGATCCTCAACCTTGCAGGATAGTTTTTGCCATCAAGTTGAAAGTCTGAACTGTCAACAGTGATCATCCTGCCTGATTTATCATCGGTATAAGCAACACCGCCTGAACGGGCATCCACCTCAACATTGATTCCCAAATGCAGATCCATGAAGTCATGAAAGTGATCATGATAAAACACACCACTGGTCCTCTGCAAAAATGTTCCTGTGTATCTCTGGACCATGTCCTGAGCACCACTTATCAGTGCAGTGATCAAAGTGTCATCAGAGTCATGTTCAACTCTGAGGTGATTTTTTGCATCAACCAAAGACACCACATTGAGTGCACTTTGAAATGTAGTCTGTTCAAATTTCATCATGAGTGTGTTTTAAGTGAAGGAAGGGAGCACCCCAATGATGCTCCCTCCATTCTATTGGATAAACAGATTAAACTGTTGTCGGTGTAGTGTCAGCAGTAAGTCCTGCAAGAACCTGAACAGATCCTGCACGTCTCACATTTGCGTTCGCATACATGTTGGCAATCAAACGGATTGTCCCTTGATGTGCCAATGTCAGCGGATCGATTGTGACATCCAATCCACCAAATTTTGCAATGAATAAATCAGAAGGATCAATGAAGAAAATTGGACGAACTGCAAGAGTATCATCTGCATCTGCGATCCCTGAGAAGTATGTGTCAGCAACCACTGTCTGTGCTTCAACATTAGTGCTTGAGAATACTGGATAGCCTAGTATCTCATTTCCAATGTTCAAGATCTGACCACCTGCACTCTGAGAAACTCCTTTCATGTAGGCACTCATTGTTGGGTCACAAAGGATTGCAAGATTCTGTCCTGCAGGGTTGTTGCTCAAGAAAGCACCCTCATGAGCAGTCAAGTCAGCATAAGATGTGGCAGATGCTGAAGTTCCTGATCCAACAGATCCATCAGTGATGTTGGTTGTTGCAAAAAGGTTGTTTGCAATCACATACTGATCAAACTCATTTGCAAGTGCAACACTCATGTCACGTGCAATCACTGCATCAAGAGCAGGGTCTGATTGGTTCAACATCTGACGAGTCAAGTCCATTCTCATGGCGAAACGCTTTGGAGAAAGTGTCACACTTCCAAAGTCACCATCAAGATTGTTGACTGTTCCCATCTCTGCAACTTGTGATGCATCTGCATTTGGCAATGAAGGCAAAACAAGATCTCCAGTTGCTTGGATCACTGTTGCTCCCATACGCTCCAACACAGGAACAGGACGAAGTCCTTCCACCATGTTTGCATGATCAAGACCACGGACCTTGTCTCCTTGGTTTTGACCGTTTGTGTCACCCACAGAGTAAGTCTCATTTGCACGAGATTCACCCATCAAGAATGAAGGGATTGTGATGTTACCACGAGCAGATGCCCCTGATGCGTTCATCTCATTTCTTCCCTCTTGTGCCATCTCTGCCTCAAGACCAGTCAGACCGCCTTTGTTGACAATGTCTGAGATTGCTTTTGACATTGAGAACTTTCCACGGATCTCCTCCACTTCTTTGTCCTCGCTCTTTGCAGATGCTTGTGCAGTCACGGCAAACATTGCCTCATTTGACTTTGCACGTTGGATACTTGAATCCAACTCTGCAACCTCTGCATGGATTGCATCTTGACGTGTGTTCTCATCGTTTGAGAAGTCACGGTCCTCAGTGGCAACCTTGTTCAGGAGAGTCTCCAACTCCTCAACTAGTGCACCACGTTCTTCCATTAGTTTCACGGAATTTTTCATGATTGTTGTTTAAGTTTTTGGAGTTCAAGCATAGACTGTCCCCACTTCAGACGGTCTCTCTTTTGCTCTGTCTCCATTTCGTTGTTTTTGTTTTCTTGTAGTGGTATCTCAGGCAGTGATCTGACCATCACCTCTGTCTGTTGATATGCACCATAGGTGCACACAGAAAGGTCAATCAGTTGTCCAAGTCTTGTGATGTGTCTGTGAGGTTTGCCGTCTCTCTCTTCCCATTCATCCTCCATCACTGTGAAAGCAAATGATGCCTCATCAACATCACCTCTCTTGATGGATTCATGCAAGTCCTTTGCATAAGTCTGTGGTCCCACTGGGAAGGAAAAGAAGACTCCATTCTCATCAACCTTCATGTCCAGTGTCCCCTCTCCGTTCCTGCTCCTTGCAAGTGGGAAGTTTGGGTCATGGTTGAAAAGCATCCTGACATCATCATTCATGACATCTTGAAAGGCGTTCTCACCAATGCTCTCAGTGAATCCTCCAATGTCTGTTGATTGATTGAAGACGGATGCATATCCTTCAACCCGTTGCTCATCTTGAGTCTCAGGAGTGTCCTGTCTTGACTCAATCTTTGTTGATATGAATCTCCGTTCCATTGTGTTTGATTTTGTAGTTCTATAATCCTCAGATCCTTCATCCTTCTCAATCAACTCCCTGACCATCTCCTTCATCAAAGACTCTCCAATGTCAAGAATCACACCCCACTTCATGGAGGCAACAACACCTGAGATGTTGGACTTTGTTGGTGAGTCTTCAG
>VMHT01175089.1_pt1 | contig 13226 bp, 8 predicted proteins | sample 4693611 | NCBI WGS metagenome assembly VMHT01 (sample SAMN12280063, study PRJNA550983) | marine metagenome | isolation source: seawater sampled from same location over 5 years 0.02-0.2 micron viral filtrate | place: USA: collected off the coast of southern California halfway between the port... ... | reverse complement strand
TCAAACTGAGGTGAGGAGGCCAGTAACAACGTGGCTTCGTCAATGCTGACGGCTTTGAAACAGTGGGCCATGAGCACCAATTGGTTGGCTGCAATCACACCGGGGCGTTGACGCCAAACAACGGGTTCAATCGCCCCCACCATGGCTCGTTGAGCGACAACGGCTGCTTCGAGCAGATGGTCAACGTCCCAAGAAATGACGTGCCCTCGCCCAACACCTCCCAAGCGATGGTCGGCGCGGCCGACACGCTGAAGCATACGATCAACCGATTTGGGCGAGTGGACCTGCACGATACGGCGGACGCTGCCGACGTCAATCCCAAGTTCCAAACTTGATGTACAAACCAAACCTGAGAGAACACCTTCCCTCAATTCATCTTCCATCTGTTGCCGAGTTTCGGCGGCCAGCGAACCGTGATGAACACCGATTTTCAAATCCGGTGCCATGGCTTGCAACCTTGTTGAGAGCGTTTCAGCATCGCTGCGGCTGTTCACAAACACCAAACACGGCGCTTGCGTTCGCAAGATGTGGCAAAGGTGACGGTAAGCAGCGTGCTGTTTTGGGCTTAGAGCCGTGTCCACCGCACCGATTTCATCTTCAGCGAGTGGGGTGGGTGATTCGACCGTCAACTCCGTGATTCGTTGACCGGTGGTGATGAGGGCTTCGGCCTTTCCAGGAGAAAGCCAGTGGGCGACTGCATCTGGGTTTCCAACCGTCGCAGAAAGGCCAAGGCGTTGGACGCTGCGCCCTGCCAGCGCTTCCAGACGGGAAAGCCCCACCCCGAGTTGCCACCCTCGCTCGGAGGCTGCAAGGTCGTGAACTTCGTCCACGACCACGGCTTGCACGGTGCTCAACATGGCTCTGAGGTTCTTTCCGCTGAACATCAGTTGGAAGGTTTCAGGGGTTGTCACCAGCAAATTTGGTGGTTTTCTGGTTTGCTTGGCCCGTTGTGCTTGCGTTGTATCTCCGTGGCGAACATCAACACGGAGCCCCACGGCTTCCGCTAATTCAGCCAGGCGGCGATCGACGTCCCGGTTGAGGGCGCGCAACGGGGTGATGTAAAGAATGGAAAGAGAGGGCCATTCTTCGCTAAGACAGCGATGGAATAACGGCAAAATGCCTGCCATCGTCTTCCCTGAGCCGGTTGGTGCAATGACCAAGCGGTCGTGACCGTCCATCACATCGGGTAGAACGTGCTCTTGAACCGGCGTTGGTTCCCACTTGCGTTCGTCCAACGCTGAGGTGAGCAAGGGGTGGAGTCGGGAAAAGACGCGCGACATACTCTCCCCACCCTCGTGGAGAGGCCAAAGCCCACTCCATTTGAGGATTTGGCTTTCTACAGAGAAGTTGATGAAGCGTCAATCGTCGTACTCGTCGTCGTACTCGTCGTCGTCGGTATCTTCGTCATCCCCTTCATCCTCCCAATCAGCTTCGTCTTCGTCGAAAGCGCCTTCACCGTAATCGATGGATGTGCGAGTAGCAACCGTGAACACGATGGCCAATGTGAGGATGCTGAGAACTGCAAACATCCAAGCCAAGGGTTGTTCTCGTACCGAGTCAAACCAACCAAGGTATTGGCCGTAAGCGATGGTAACGGCGTGTTCGGCTGAATTGTCATCGTCGTTCGCTTCGGGGACTTCATCTTCGTAATCCACAACCACACGAATTCGGTCAACTTCCTCTGATTCCCAAACAACGCTGACAGGGTAGAATTCTCCCTCGTCAATGCCGTTTACACGAACGGTTTCGAAAGGTTGTTCCTCAGAGCCAGCGAAGAAAGCCACCTTAAATTGCGAGGATGTGTTGCCGCCTGCGTTGTAAATCGTTGCAGTGATGTCGATCGTTGACCCTGGTGCGATGTGATCGTCGCTCATCACGATGTTCTTGACGCGGAGTTCAGCACCAACGGCTCCCAATCGAATCCATTGGCGCTCAAAGTCGGTATCGTCGGAAGCCAACTCAGGAATTGGGCTTGCTTCAGAGTTGGAAACCACGGGGAATTGATTGCCGGCCGCATCGTAGCCTGTGACGTAAAAGCCGACAAAGTCGCCAGCCTTCGGGAGAATGGTCCCGCCTGCGGTGATGTCAACAACACCTGTCCACATCACGTTTTGGCCGTCTTGCTGCATGCCGAGCAGAGTTGAGCCTGCACCGATGGTCATCGTCCTTGTGGCGTCCCGCATGACCCAGTGAACGACCTGCTTCGAACCGGTCAAATCCGCATCTTCTGTGCCTTGGAATTCAACCTCGATGTTCGTCAGGTCGTTGTCGGCTGAGATATCAATGACGTTGAGTGGTGCAATGCGACGGGTGACACGTGGTGCTGCGTCGTCCACAACGACTTGGAGCGTGGTCGAGACGAGCGTGCCGGTCATGTCCTCACCGCGACCTGGAATGTTCGTGATGGAAATCAAACAAGTTCGGGACGGGGATGATTGCAGCGTACTGGCTGAAGAAAGTGGCACTTCGAGGGCGTAGCCTCCCTCAACGGTAAGCGAGCCGTCGGACCAGAGTTTCTCACCGTCAAAGACCTCGACGAGAATACCAACGTCCCGTGGTGCCGGCGTTTGGCTACCTTCGTAGACCACGCGTCCGGTGAACGCTAAGCGGTCGTCCTTCCGAACACGGCTTCCGTCAGCTACAGGTCCTGTGCGCGGTTCGCTAATGTCTTCAACGGCGAAGTCCGTCGGGGAAAGCATCAGATCGTTTTCCACACGGAACGTGTGTTCGAGCAAGAGGATGCGGCTTGGGTCAGAACTGCCCAGTTCTTTGTAGAGCAACGCCACATCGCCCATCTCTTCGTCAGGCCAGTCCCAACTGAACTTGAAGTGGAAATCCAACATAATCCATGGAAGACCAGATTCGTTGGTCGTCTGCATCATCTGACTGGTGGAAAGCAGGTGGATGTAAGGTGAATCGGACCAAAAGGTGTTGTTGACACCCGAATAGGAGATGCTCTGTGCGTCTCGAGCCGGGTTGGGCCCTTCGAAGTCAAAGACCAGGGAGATGAACTCAAAGTCGATGGCCGTGTTTGCATCAATGAAGCCCAGAGAAATCGTTTGTTCCATGCCAGCAAAAACCGGTTGGTTGTCCTCGTGTCCGAACCATTCCAGTCCAGTGAAGATGGCGGTAGAATCCTTCCGAGTTCGGAAGGTTGCGTCGTCATAGAGGAAGCCCTCTGCGGATTCAAACTTCAGCAATTCATCATCATCGTTCATGACGGTAAAGTGGAGTGGATTGCCCGCTTCGTCCCCTCCGTCCCAGAAGTAAGAGACGCGGCCCATGTTGGGATTTCGAGAGGTGTCAATGCTCGTGATGAACCACTTGGAACGAGCCTCGGTGGTGTTGGACACCATCTTGGTGATGTATTCCTCAGGATCCGCTTCACCGTTGCGGTTCGCATCGTGGTCGGCCTCGACCCAGTAATTGAGGTCGAGGTTCATTGGATGACCAACACGGTCCTCGACAAGAATCTGAACTGTCTGCTCGTTGCTCGCCGCTTCATAGGCATCTTCCAACGGAGCGACTTGCTTGCGTTCAGGATGGGTCGCGTCCACGAGGTAGGTGCGGCGCCATTCGCTGTTGGGTTGTTGAATGTGGTCAGGGTTCCGCTCGTTGTAAGTTTGAACCTCATAGGTCAAGCCGTCCGGTACGTCAATGGCGGGTAAGTCGATGGAGACAAAGAACGAACCGTTGTTGTTCGTGGTATCCCGCGCCGTGCTCTCAATGTAGCCGTTTCGAGAAATGCGGACGTCGAAGGCGCTGTCCTTGGGAGCATCATCGGTGTCTTGGAACCACATGGCGCCAACGAAGTGAAGTTGCTCTCCAGCCGCCACCCATGAACCACTTTCAACGTCCATTGAAGTCAATTCACCGTCGTTGTCCCGAACGTTGAGCCATCCAAGACCGAACGAGCGGTTGACGCGCAAACCTTCGTCCGAAGTGAGTGGTTCGGGAGCGAAACCAGCCGTTCCGCTGTCATCCAAGCATCCAACGCGGAAACGTACGTTGTCCTGGTCTGGCATCTCGCTGGTCACAAAGAACTTCCAGTGAATCTCTAGAATTCCGTTGGTCTCCACAGAATACGATGTTGGGTCCATCTCAATGTACTGAGCCGGGTCGTTCGGGGCGGGGAACACGTCGCCATATTGCCAGGAAAGAACGGGCCAGTTGGCGGCACTTCCCGCTGTCATCAACGTGAGGTCAGCACTGACCATGGAATTGGAATTCTCACCGATGACGTGCTGAGAAACCACCTCGTAAGAGTTGATGCGTTCGTGGAGGATTTCACCTTCGGGGATGGTCAAGTTGAGGTTCACGGTTTGCATCGTGTAGGTGATCTCGAATGAGACGATGGTTAATTTTCCTGCGGACTCCGAAGTCAGTTCAATTGGGATGTCGACTCGCCCCGAACCGGTGTTTGGAATGGCATCGTTGAGTTTGTCGACCAAGGTGTTGCCGGATTGTTGGCTCGTGATGGTCAACGGGCCGATAAGGGCGCCCGATGTGGAGGCCCGTTTCCATGCAGATTTACCGTCAATGTTCAACCCCGGTTGATTTGGGGCGTTGGAATGCAGGGCGATAGTCAAGTCCGAAATTGAGGGCGAGACCGAAGTCGAGGACGTTGAAAGCATGATGCGGACACAGAAGTAATAGGAAGTCCCTGTCATTGATTGGGTTGTATTTGGAGAGGTCCAACTCTTCCAGCCTGTTCCAGAATTGCAGGTCGAGCCACTGGTCTTGTGCCCTACATTCACGGTGATGGATGTGCCTGCGGGACGAGTTTCATTCCAATCCACGGTCGCAGCGATGACGCTGCTGGCGCTTGTACCGATGTACTGGTAGGCATAATAGTAGCCACTGCTCTGATAGTTGGTGGTGTAGGACAAGACAATATCGCCGAGAACAGGGGATTTGGAGGCTGTTCCGTTCAGCGTTGCTCGCCACTTGATGGATGTGCCTGTATTGGCGAAGGAAACCTTCTGACCAACCCTGCCGGATTTCCACGTCGTGCCTCCATCGTTAGAAACATCCACGTTGATGCTGGTCCCAGTAGGAACTGAACCAAAGATACCGTCGACATCGATGGCACTGACGGCCCGAGTGATGGAGGTGGTCTGGCCGACGACGAGCTGAGAAGAGATGGAGGCGGTGCGGGCATCGAAATGCGCCCCGTCTCCGTACGTGTGGACCTTCCGAGTACCTTGACTGCAATAGGATGTGCTCGACCAGTGACAGGAGAACATTACCTTGTGGTCATCTGTATCGACCATGCCGTAGTGGCCTCCCCCGGGCATCGTGCGCTCACCTTGGCTGGAGAGCAAGCCATTCGCCATGGTGAAGTGATAGTGCTTGCTCTTGTAATCCGTGTTCATGTAGTAAATGTTGTACATCACGTTGGGCATGCTGACGGTGAGTCCGGCGCCGTGGTCGTAGTAGTACGAGGTGGACGTCATGAGCCAGGTTCCAGTGACGACGGTAGGCGAACTCGGATTGACTTCCTTCAGGTAGTGGTTTTGGGCAGATGTATCGTACACTCCGATGTACATCTTGCCGGTATTGTCGTCGAAATCAATGCCAGTGACATAGTTTGGATAGTTGTAATTGTACGTTGATTGGCAACTCCATTGGACCTGTGTGCCTTGCGTGTTCCAACCAACGTTCCACTTGTTCACCTTGTAGTAGGAGTAGTGAGCTGTGTAGACATTGCCGTTGTACACGTCCGCATCGTGAATACCATACATGGCGTTCGAACCACAAGAACCGGTGGTGTAGGTGGCCGTGCCAAGGTAGGCACCGGAGACCGCATTGATGCGCATGATGGCGGCAGGGTTGTTGGTCATGTACTGGTTGGAATAACGGAGGACATGAATTTCTGAGCTGTTGATGGGTATGACCACGCCGGTGTAGCTCCAAGGTGTGTTGCTGGCGATGCGGAGATCGCTGAATTGTTTGGTCGGACTGGTGTAGCCTTGGTCGCTCAAAGCCACGAATTCGCCCGTGGTGTTGAGGTGGGCGCTACCAAGCGTGGCAACGGAGGAAGATGATGAGAAACGAGGCATCAATTCCGTTGGGTTACCTTGGAGGGAAACCGTTTGGCTGCTCACCTCAAGGTTGTCTCGTCGAGCCGTTGTGAACGGAGATGGAGAACCGGCGTTTGAACTGGTGTAATCCTGATCTCCGGCGCCACCGTAATGCGTGTCCGTGGTAAAGTTGGTCCACGAGGTGGTGCTCGCTTCCCCAAGCAAACTGAAACTGGCCGATTGGACGTCAGCTCCGATGGGTAGGCTGATCTCGCCTGCCGCACCGGTTCCTTTGGCGGAGAAGGTGTGTTCGTAGGAGGTTGTTCCATCTTTGAATTGGGTTTCCGTGTTAGCGGCACCGGCCAACGGTGACATCACGGAGAGTACGAAAACAAGCGTGAGGAAGATGGCACGATGCATAATGGTCACCCGGGATAAAACTCTCACGGTTTCCATCGCATTTGAATGATGCCCCTACCGGGCAGAGCCCCGTTCGGGCAAGTAGATTCAACGCATGGGAGGTTTGAAGTTCTCCAACGCCTTGGTGGTGACCGGTGAAGTCATGAGTGAGCAAGCCACATTCCTAGGGCGCCTATGGGCCAAACAGCATGGAAAGCAATACGGCATCAGTGCCGTAGCCGCTGGCGCCAGTGGCGCCCTTTTGGTGGCCTGTTTCTACCAAATTTTAGTCCTACAAGACCATCCGGACTGGAACGATTTCACCGGCGGGGCCATCATCGGCGCCGTAGTATCCCTCATCGTCTTCTTGGTGGCGTTTCCAGAATTTCTTCGGTTCCGCGGCTATGTGAATTTGCTTGAAGAAATTAAAGAAATCCAATCAACCTCAGAGCTCAGGCGCCGTAAGGCAGAGGGCGTTGAAGCCGCCGAGGCATTGGGTGCAGGTCACCTCTACCAATGGAATGCATTCCTTGAAAGCCGAGGCGTGAAGCGTTGAGTCCGAGGGCCCATCATGTCCGAACACGACCCATTGCGTACGCTGCTCCTTGAGTTAGCGCTGGCCGTTGGCATGATTGCGTGTTTGGTCGGCGCCATGTTCGTTCATACCGGGTCGATGCCACCGCTGGTGGTCGTCGAATCGAAGTCCATGATTCACGATGAGGGGGGTGAAGTCGGAAGCATCGATGCTGGCGATCTGATCCTTGTCCACAACCAGCCCGCCGACACGATCGTCACCTTTGCCGAAGCCACCGACCCCAACCACACGGCCTACGGGTACGAGCAACACGGCATGAAAGGCGACGTCATCATCTATGCAAAGAACGGAGAAGATGGCACCCCAATCATCCATCGCGCCATCATGCGCGTGGTTGCTGAGCAGACCGTTGCACCCGACCGGACGGCCACATTGCCGTGTCCAAACAATGCAACGTACGACGAGATGAGAATTGCGGAAGATGGATTGCCGGGCGATTGCATCGTTACCTGGTCCGTGCCCGGGACATCGGTGGTGGACGTCGTGAACGTCACCGTCCATTTTGACGGGTCGGACGCAGCCTACTACGATTGCGAACGCCCAGCCCACAGCGGGGCGAACTATGTGGTCGAACCGTACTTGGTGGTGTGGCAGTGGAAGCCCACCCACGAAGGCATGCTCACCTTGGGTGATAACAACAAATGTTCCGTCGACCAAGGCGCTCAAGCCACCAACGGCTCCAACGGTGTGCACAGTGCTTCGGGCATCGTCGGACCGATACGAAACAGCTGGGTTTTGGGCGTAGCAGGTGGAGAAATCCCTTGGTTGGGCACGGTGAAACTCATGCTTGGTGGCCCCGAATCATACGGCACCCGAGACGTGCCCTCTTCGTCATTCATCGCCCTCTTTTCGGTCCTTGGAGGCGTGGTTCTTGCCCCGCAGGCGCTTGATTCGGTGTTCCGTTGGTGGCTAAACCGGTCCCCAGAGTTGGCCGCCCTCAGCAAGCTTGAACAGGATCAAGAAGCATCGTAACCCGCCTCTTGAAGGGCTTCTTCCATGGTGAGACTGCCTCGTGCGACATGGCGAGCAGCGGCCAATGAAATCGTCAACTGACCCTTTGAACGTTGGCGACTGATTCGTTGCAAATTTCGAAGTTCGCCGTCGGTCGCAACCACTGCCCGTTGCTCATGAACGGCTTTCCCGGACATCATGGCAATTTTGACCGCAGCAGCCCCGTGTGCGTGCCGAGGCTGGCCCGAACTCGTTCGGTGTTCATTGACAATTTCCACATGGTAACCCAGCGCCAAGGTTCGATTGAGGAGGCGGTCGCGATGAACTGGAGAACCGTGTCCGATACGAACCAAGACTTGGCCTGGTTGTGTATGGGCGACCAAATCCACGATTCCGTTGAGCGCTTCTTCGATCGATTCGACCTCCCGCTTCCCCATCAAAACCCCATCTGAGAAAAAAGCGCATCCTGGCCGCGGACCGGGGTCTATGCCGATGACGAGTTGTTGAGGGGGGGCCTCAAGTTGTCGCGATAAAAGCCAAGTTGAGATGGTTGCTTTGACGGACTCCACGTCCACGCCAACACCGCGCCCGCCGAGGGATTCCACTTCTTCTGGTGTGCCAAACCAGTAGGCATCTGCTTCAATTGCCTGAGACGGTGAAACTTGCTTGGCTGGAAGGTTGCGCGCTTGGAGTTCACTTAGCAAACGATGCGCCAGACGAAAATCGTCAGTCCGAACGTACAATCGCTTCACGATGGGTGTGACCACTGCCTCCCGTTCTAACCTATCGGCCGCTTGGCCAAGCCGAGGAATGAAGTCGCTTACGCGACCCTTCATGAGCCGAAGTTATCAAGAACGATGGACATTGATGTCTGCCCATGACAGGCGCCTATGAGCGTGAACTGAGGGAGGTTCTCTCGGGGACAGAAAAAGGCGTCAAGGCCGTCACAAGAAGTTGCACGGAGGAAGAAAAAAGGCGAATGGCTTGCGTCTCGCAACGGCCGTTCCTCGTCGTCCGCGCCGCCGGTTCCGGCATGGAAGGGAGCGGAGATTTAGTGGCCTTGCGTAGCGATTGTTGTTTCCCCATTGAAGTGAAGTCAACTCGAGCAGAAAAATTGTACTTCTCCGGCCGAACGAAAGATCAACTTCTCGCCATGATTCGCGAAGGCGAGCGTTCTGGCTTGATGCCTCTTTATGCGCATCGACGAAAGGGTGTTCGTGGCGATTCCTGGCGAATCTTTCGAGTCGAAACCGAGGGGCTCAAGGGAACCCTGGCTCGCCTTGCTCCGATGATTCCTGCTCTGCCTTTAACTCGGAATGGTTCCCCTTTCATTGATTGGGAACAAGGCATGCCGCTCAATCGATTCATTGCCATACTCTGCTCTCCGGAAGGCGAAAAGGCCGCCCATGCTCTCAGCGGGTTGACCAAGCGGTCCGTCAAACAAATAACGCCAACCATGGCTGAAGAGAAAGCGAAAAGCACGCAAGATATTCTTGCTGAGTTAGCTCGCCGACGTTCTGCCGTCATGCCCTCGTTCACAGATAAGGAATGAACATCGTGAACAACAGCATGACAAAGAGAACCAAGGATGAATAGCTCGACGCACGAGCGGAGAAGTGGTCAACCCACATAGGATGGAGGTCCCATAATTTCAGCTTCCGACCAACCCGTTTTACACCGCTCAAGAACGCATGGAGCATGTCCCTCAGCATGTGTCCACCGTCGAAAGGAACGATTGGAATAAGGTTCGTGAACCCCAGCAGAATGTTAACCCACATCAACCAGAAAAAGAGATGGGCAAACAAGAGAAGTACATCGAGGCCCAATACAGAGCCAATCAGCCCGTCGCCAGCTGCCATCAACGATTCCTCAAAGGGATGAATGGCCACGCCACCTAACTCGAAAGGAATCACCAAAATGGTCAACACATGGAACGGCATAGAAAGAGCCCGTTGAAACCATGTCCCTTCGAAACGCGGTGAAAGCGGTCCCGCCAACCGGTCGATACCGGCCGTTCCTTCAGAAAGGCCCTCAACGCCCAAGAAAGGATCACCTCGGTAAACCTCGAGATTGCTCAACATCTCTTCGCTATAACCGAGTTCCAGATAATACTGGTATTTGTCGCCGAAGGTCGCTTGAAGTGTATCCCGCGTCCCGTTTTGATGAATGACGACCAAGTCAACCGTATCGTTGCTCGAATACCCTTGGAGAATGGTCCGGAAGTCTTTGGTTGTGTGCACGGGCACGCCGTCGATGGAGACGAGGGTGTCCCAAGGTTGCATGCCAGCTTCTTCGGCTCCCCCGTCGACAACAATGCCTTGGATGTGAATGTAATCTTCTTCAGCCACGAATTGGGTCGCTAACCCACCCAGTAACATGAGCATCAACAGAGCAGCAAAGAGGTTGGTGGCTGGACCTGCTGCAAACATACGAAGGCGTTCCCGTCGAGGTGCTCGCATCAATTCATCCGATTGAGGTTCAGCGAAAGCCCCGAGCGGAAGGGGACCGAGTTGAAGCAAACCGAACGAACGGACTCGCATGCCATGACCACGAGCCAGAAGACCATGGCCAAATTCATGAATAACCAACGAGATGATGAAGGCAACTGCGCCCCAACCAAGGGGGATGACGGGATTGATTCCTGGGACGGCGACCATTTCGCTGGCAGAGGGTGGTGCGGCGGTGGGAGGGGATAGAAGCGAGGTGACAAACGCCAGCAGCAGGACAAAGGCCACCATCAACATGGCCACTGAGCAAACCCATAGCGATACTTCTCCGTACGCTCGCCAAAACCGCCTTGGACGGGCCACCCAATCCAAGAAGCGTTGACCACGTTGGGTTCGCACCATCAACACAATACCCAGTGCACGGGTAGCGTTCCAACGATCGAGGGTTCCATTGCGCTCCCATGTTTTGATGAGAACGTACCATCCAACCAGCAAAGCAAGCAAAATGGTCCAGTCGGCTTGTACCGATCCCCATGAGCCCACCATGCCCTTCCGACGCGCTGTTCTGTCTTGAACATTGATACCGTTCCAAGCCACCTCCGATTGACAAACCTTGATGATGGGTTGCCGTTGGTTGACTGCCATGCACCCCCACAACATGGCCATTGAAGTCTGGTGTGAAGAGACATGGGGTGAGCGGCCCGTTCGTATTTCTGATTGGGCGAACCACGATGAAATCATTCAGGTCCTCATACGCCTTTCATCCAGCGTCCTTATCGCTGATTTCTTGCTTGAAAGCGATGGAAAGCTCACCATTCAGCAACACCTCCACGTGCCGCTTGAAACATGGAATCCCGGTTCGATTCAAGGCATGCGTACCAAAGATGGAAAGACTCGATTCCAACATCGCCGCCAAAGCATCTACCTCTCCAGTGAACTGCGCGTGGCCGAATGGGGTGCAGCGCTTTTGGAGGAGTGGCTCATGAACATGCGAAGCAGTGTCAATCGTCCAAAAGATCGGACGCAGCGTTTGAACGAAATAAAACGAATGAAACTCTCCATTGAACGGAACTTGGAAAGCGCCTCGTTGACCAAGGTCAGCGATGAGCGGGAATCACTCGACGATCGGTTGGACCGAATTAACAACCGATTAGCGAACTGAATCCTGCATGGTGGTGTCCACGCCAGGGAACTGGTCTTCGCCCTCTCGGTAGACGGTTCGCATGTTGTTGATGAAATTCTTTTCTTTGACAACGATGGTGTATTCTCGGATTCCGTAGTCCTTCTCGCCGTCCATCATTTCCAACAACACTTGAAGGGTCAAGCGGGCTCCTTCTCGGTGAGGGTAAGCAAACACACCCATCGAGATAGGTGGCGAAATAACCGATCCCACATCGCCCAATTCTTCGATGGTTGCAAACAGATTGGCGTAGGTCTCTGCAAGAAGTTCTCGGCGGGTTTCGTCTTGATTAGGTCGACGGCAATCGGGGCCGACAACATGGATGATCTGCTTGAAATTGGTGGAAAGAGCAAACGGTTCGGTGGTCACGTTCTGAGTTACTGCACAAGGTGGAGCGTTGATTTTTCGCATTTCGAGACAAATGTTGCGGGTGACCTGCGTCAATTCTTTTCCTGCCTTTTGATGAATCATTGCATCAAGACCTTCGCGCCCCGACAGGCGATTATTGGCTGGTGTGAGGAGCACATCGCCGCTGTGATTCCAGACGTCTCCGCCCATCACGCGGAGAACACCGTGCTTGCACGTACGTGCCATGTAGAGTTCCGCCATCGTTCCGGAGAGCAGGCGACCCTACATATTATCTGCGCCGGTAAACCATGAAACGGGCCAAAAAAAACACCATGAGAGGCACATCCCATGAGCCGTCAAAGCGATACCGCTAAAATCAGTCCTCCGTTGCACACAACATGCCCACGAAAGCGTTCAGCATCGCTTTCGTTGCGCTTCTTCTTGTCTCACTCATCCCCCCGATGGCCTCAGCCATCGAGGAGAGTAATGCAGAGAGAGGGCTTCCTGACGAGCGTTTGTTTTCAGGATTCTTTGTAGGTTCGAACGACGATGTGTGGAACCAGACGTCGTATCCTGCAACGGCAGTTCCTGAAGGATTCACCTACGATAGCGTCACCGATTACAGGGACGTTGGCGTGCTGATCAACAACCTCTCGGAGGAAAGCAGAACCATTGGGTGGGCCTTTGTCGCAGCAAGGAACATCTCGATAGACCGTGTCTTTTTGTTCAATGAATCTGGAACCCCGACGGGGGAAACCGTCAATCGAAACCAGTTCAATACCTATTTTGCGACGCCGTTTCTTGAAATGCTGCAAAACCGCACTTCGGCCAACGACCTCAGTTACCTTGTAACCACCAAAGGCATACCCCTTCGCGTTTCAGGAGGAAATGACAAAGCGAGTTTCGACCAAGAACTCTCGCTTCCTGGGGGTGCTTACAACAGCACGGTAGGAGGGGATTATTGGTCAACTCACGGCTACGGGCCACTCGCAGGAAAAACCATGGAACCGTTCACGCGGAGCAAGTATGGATTCTTCCTTGTGACCCGACTCACGGGCTACACCGTAGATACGGCCATTGAACTCATAGAACGGGCCAACCAAAGCTTCGGTCAAAGCGGTACGTTTGTTTTGGACTTGGCCACGAATCGAAATGAATCTGGCTACCAATTTTGGAACGATGATCTCTATCTCGCCAACACAACCCTCAATGCCAGTATGGGCCTGCCCGTGTTGTTTGATGAAGAAACCGATTTCATCGCCCATGGCTCCAACGTGATGGGT
>VMHT01137071.1_pt1 | contig 13227 bp, 16 predicted proteins | sample 4693611 | NCBI WGS metagenome assembly VMHT01 (sample SAMN12280063, study PRJNA550983) | marine metagenome | isolation source: seawater sampled from same location over 5 years 0.02-0.2 micron viral filtrate | place: USA: collected off the coast of southern California halfway between the port... ... | reverse complement strand
TCGGCACGAGATGAAATACACGCTATTGCTGAAAAATACCGTCAACAATCAATAGCCGTTTCCGAACAAAATGAAACAGGTGCTAAGTTTTTAGATTCTCAAGGTAATGTAACTTATACAGACGGTCAAGAAGACTCATTTAGAACTATGGAAATGGACCCCAATGCTGAATATTCGACTGATTTTCCTACCGGCCAGCGGCTTACATTCAAATCCGAACCAATGGAGATTGCTATGCGGTTGCTCAAAGAGCGTGTAAGCCCCGAAGCCAAGCGGCATAAGTTGGAGTACGACAAGAAATACGAATCCAGCCCGGAGAGAGTCAAGTATCGAGAGGAACTTAACCGTGAACGCCGACGACGACACATCATGGGGCAGGGTGGACCGGACATGAGCCATACCAGCCAGCACACTATTGTTCCCGAAGACCCCCATACCAACCGAGCAAGGCATTTCAAGGACAAAGGAACTCTTCTATAATTATCATAATTATCATTATTATCAAAACGATTGTCAATAAATTGACTAATGTTTCTCATTTTTACCCCCCTACACTAAATATATAGTAATACTACTCATTATTTTGATTGATATTATGATAAACATGATAATTATGGCGAAAGTATTATATTGGCTTCTCGATTGACTAATGGTGAGCAACATGCAAGGTAACAGGCAAGACTCGGATGCAGAAATACGACTGATGGGGCTAATTTTGGCTCAATCGGCTTTAGTTGGAATAGCAATTGGCGTTTTTGACGCAAAATTATGGCTAATAAGTGATACACCAATGTTAAATGGATTTACATACGCAATGGCGGCATTTTTTGTTCAAGGTATTGCATATTACTTCTTTAAAATGTTCTTTGAACAAAATATGCAAGAAAGAGTGCAAGCAACTTCTGTTGAAAAGAATAGACAGAACAGATACCGTCAAATGCAGTTAAGTTTTGATAATCGGCGTAATGAAATGGAGATGCGAATGCAAGAAGCGCAACTTGAGCAAGAATTACGCTGGATGGAATCAAACCCCGGTAAAATGCCGCCAAGTTGGGGTGTTCCCGGTGGCGCACAGTCTTTAATTGCAAAACAAGACGCTGAACAATTTAATCCCGGTATTCCGAATCACGAAGCCGAAGTAAAACAACCAATTAACCTCGGTATTAAAGAAGAAGAAGAAAAGAAAAAGAAGTGAGGTGATTACATGGGTCGTATTTTCAAAACACCCACCGATGATTCTACCGAGGCTACACTTCGTGCAATGCATACTCAAAATACACTTGATACATATTATGAAAAAGGAGTTGGATGGATTAGAACAGTAATATTTTGTTTTATTACTGCACTAATAGTAAGTTTTTGGGAATTAACTACTGATGAATCTTTTTGGAAAAATACTGTAGAATGGGTGTGGACTAAAGTGCAAAACTTAGCAGATTGGATATGGGGTGGCTTGAATGGTTGACCCTGCTGGTTCTGCTCTTGTAGGTGCGGCTGTTTTCGGTCAATCATTATACAATTCTTGGCGACCTCGCCGTGTAGGAATATACGGTGCGGCAATGGTAGGTAAGACTACACTTGACCGTTTCATGACTACTCCGGGTGAAATGGATGAAATTGGAGATGAAGAAAGAACTACTCACATGAAATTACTTGGTCGTTACATGATGCCAAAAGCAACTCGTAAAAGAATCTCTTGGAAAGGTCAAAAGCGAGTTGTTTATTCATCCGATGTAGGAGGACAAGAGCGTTTTTGGAATCTTTGGATTGATGACATGGTGGCTCGACAAGTTGAGGCTATTGTATTCGTTTTTGATGACCGAGCGATAAAAGGTGGAGAAGAAGCATTGCAACAAATTGCGGGTTTTAAGTATCTTGTAGATTGTTTAATCAATCGAAGTTACCGATATAGAACGCTAAAAAGTCGTTGGAAAGGTAAAAAATATGCACCACGATTAGTTATGCTTGTAGCAAATAAAGCAGACCGTTTCTTTGATGAAACAGCCGCTATGCTGTGGCAACAAAACCGAATTGGTGAACATAAGATATTCGATGCGTTTAGAGATGACCTCATAAGATTACAAAAAGCAGGTATTCCTACACGCCGTTCATTCATGGCTACTCGTATTGGATGGAATGTAGAAGAAACAATGATTGACTTATTGACAACTTGAGGGATAATATGCTAAATAAAACAACTACCGTAATTGCAGTGAATAAAAAAAGTAAGTGCGTAAGAACAGTTATACCAAATGTTATGGCTGAATTACTAAACATAACAGCAGGGGATAAAATAAAATGGGAACTGTGTGGTAGCACAGAACAAGGATTTTATCTAAAAGCAATAAAAGGTGATGAAGAATGATACCTCTAATGAGTCAACAACAGCAAGCAAATCTTGGTAATGTAAACCAAGCACATTTAATGGCGTTAAGTCAACAAGGTAACGAATCGTTAAGTTATGCCGCACTAATGGAACAAGCCACTGCTCAAGAAGCAATGCAGAATGCCGCAAGTGAAAATAATTTACAAGTTCCTAAAGTTAATTTTTATCCAAGTCGTCACCCCGACCCACATAAGGCTCGTAAAAAGGACATTAAACAAGCGTATAAACTTCTTACTCCATCAAAACGCAGTATTCTTAATCCGTTTCGATGGCTTTTTGGTCGAAAATACAATTACAACAAACAGTCACATGTTTGCGTAATTGATGGGTGTGATTGTTCTGTTCTTATTCAACATGACAACCTTTACGCAAAAATTACCGACGAAGAAAGCGGTCGTTCTCTTTGGGAGATGTATTGGCAAAATCCAGTTACGGGTGAACCCGAAGCGTTTATTGCTCGTGAAAAAGTAACCAGTGGTCGTAAAATGCGTGGAACATACTGCCCCGAACACATGCATTTGTATCATTTACTTTGTAAATGGGAGGCAGAAGAAGACCGTATTCGTGAAGCAAACCCAAAGCGTTTGCGTGATAGAGTCAAGCAGGGTGTTTCAATTGTTACTGTTCCTGTTGCGGCTGTAACTAAAAAAGACCCTACACCAACTATGCTCAAAAAATACGAGCCGTTTTTTGCTGAATTAGAAAAAGATTCTCGTAAAACAAAAGGCATTAGCGTGCATCATTATAATAATCCATTAACAAATCAAAATGACATTACGACTATTTCTTTTGACCTGCGTATATTTGAACATGAATTGGCAATGGAACAACAAGCAACACCAGCATTTCAAGCACTTGTACAACAACAAGTAAACCAAGCCATCAATCAAAACCCTCTTGAGCAAGAAAGTATTGGAGTAGGTGAGTGAGATGTTAGGATTAGGCGGAAACAATACCCCAGTAAGTAATGGTGCTTTGAACTTAGGAGTTCAATCACAGCAAGGCCAAATGCCTATGCAAAGTCAAAATCCGTGGGGTAATCAACAAGCAATGGCGGCAGGTCAAAGTCCGTTTATGCAAGGTATGTTTGGCGGTCAACAAAACCAATATGCTCAAACTCCGGTAACACCACCGAGTGAACTTGAAGTCCAAATTATGCTTTTGCGTAGCATTTCACCTATTGAGCGATATGTTGCTGGACCGCAAATGGGAACTCTTGTTGAAATGTTTAGCACACTTGTAAGTTACAGCGTTGTAGAAGTATTGCGTAATGCTTCTTTTGTTGTAGATGAAGAAACAGGTCTTATGAAAATGGATATTACTTCACTCCCTTCAAATCTACAAACATTGAGTGCTGAAAATGTCGCAGGTCAATTTTCTACTCTTCAAGCATCAGCACAGCAAACTGTCAATCAAACAGAAATGGAACAACAACAATTAGCGGCATTTGCTCAACAATCTATGATGGGTGGTGCGCTTACAGCGGCACTTGCTAATGAAGGTGTAATGGAAAAAGTCGGTGGCGGTATTGGTAGTATCGGTCGTGGATTTTTAGGAATGAGGTGAATTAAATGAGAGATAATGATTATACAGGATATATACCAACATCGTTTGCGGCTACAACACTTGATATGTTAAACCCAAATCGCAGTGTTATTGTTGACATGATTATGGTTCAACTTATTTCAGTTATTGTTACTATGAGTATGATTTTAATTTTCAAAGGCGGAACAATGGGTTCAGCCAGTGTTTCATACTATCTCGTTGGTTTGTTCGCCAGTTGCCTCATGCTCACTGGTGTTTATTCCCGTATCACTCGCTGACGGCCACTTATGTATCGGACACTGTGAGTTAAGCAGTGCTGTTTTTGACTTGGTAAAACAACCACATAGGCTACACTTTGTTCCTCCATGTGGACAAGTATTGCAAATACGAAGTCTTTCAGTGACTAAGTTTGGTGGTGCATACTCACCTTTTACTACATCTTTAGCCGCTTGAGTAAGACTACGAATAGATTCCTTACTAAGTGGAATACCTGCTACTCTTTTGACCCGCCACATATTACTTGCGAACATTACTTTAACCATAACAGTTTTCTAAGGGAGGTTCCTAAGCATGTCATGGAGGGCGGCGAGCGTGTGGTAAAACGCTCTTGTCGTCTGTGCATACATGATGACCGTGATGAATTAGAAGAACAACTTCTACAAGGTCACATTACTCCAAAAGAAATGGATAAAACTATGGGTTGGCGAGCCAATACTGCTGACCGACATTTTCGTAATCACATGGGTGAATATCACATGGCGGCGAATCCGTCATGTCCTGTGTGTGCTTCTCCTAATCGTGCTGATTACGAGTTTGACTTTTTCAACAATGGTGGTTCTACCGATGCTATTGCTACCGCACTTGAAGTTGGAGAAAGTGTAGTTTACAATCATATGAAAAACCACTTTCAACCTTTAGTGCAGAAAACAGCGGCTTTAGAAGTAGCACTCACGGCTGGCCGTGAAATAGAATTACTACGCTCAAACGCTCAAAAATTAAATCATAAACTTAGTGAATTACTTGATGAGGGTAGTGTTCATGAAGACGGATTCGTAAGGGATGCTGTTATATTGCATAAAGAAGTACGGGAAACTGTGAAAGACCTTCTACGCTTCCAAGACCAATGGGGGCCGCAAAGCGATGGACAACAAATTAACCAAACAATCAATGTGTTGTCAATCGAATTGAGTAAAGAAAGCCCGGAAACTTGGACTCGTATTAAAAAGCAACTTGAAGAAAACATGGGGGTGGAATGATGGTTATGGGTAGAGGTTCGGACACACGAATGTATGCACCCCGTAGTGAATCATCTCACATGTATTCGTCTGCTAATGAAGATGAAAGTAAATACAATCCTACTTCGCCCGAAGATAATGAAAGGCGAGCCGAGAAAAAGAAACTCAAAGAAGAAGAGGCAAAGAAAAAGGCCAAAGACATCAAACATATTAAAATCAAACCGAATCAAGGTTTAGGTCAAGGACCGGGATTGGAAACAGAACCCGGACTTGATGATGGTAACAAGCGTGATGATGAGCGTGAGATAGGTCTTCAAGGTGGACCGGCTGGTAGCCGTGGACATTTACTTGACTTAGCCACTGGTGCAAAGACAGGTACAGGTTCAGCGATGGGTACGGGTAATTCAGCCGTAAGAACAGGCGAACCAATGGCTGATGCTTGGAGTGATTTATTAAAGCGTGAAACTCTTGGAACTATCGAAGGTCGCCGTCGCCGTGAAAAGCGAAGAGAGTTCCGCCCTTCAACTGGACAATTCAAAAGACCACCCGGCGGTCAATCCCCTGTTGGTGCAACCATGCGCCGTTTCCGAGCGCACATGCGTGGTATCAAGGGTGGTAAGAAAACCGGATTGATGAAACCCCATTTGGCTGTTGAAATGAGCCACCGTGGTATTGCTACCAAGCAACCGATGAGTAAAGACCCACAGAAGTATCGTCAATACATGGGGCAACAAGAAGCAAAGAAAATACTTGGTAATGTCCGAACAACTTATTCTCCACACGCTCGACACAGCGCAAGGTCATTTACTGCTGGACCAACTGGTGGTGGCCGCTTGACTGGACTACTACCGGGTCAATCCGGCCAAATGCGACAACCTTCGCTACAACGGCTACGCCGACCTCGTATGCCACGGATGCCACGGATGCGAACTCCGCAAATGCCGTCTATGCCACAGATGGCCCCACCAATGAGCAGTGTTCCCAGTATGCCAGCACCATCGTCTTCTATGATGATGAGTGACGAGCGCACTCAAAGTGAACTACTCAAATCAAATCGTCATGCTAATCGAACTGAAATGCTCGCACTAATGCGTATGTTAATTCAAGCACAGCGAGCAAAAGCGAATATGAAAAAAGCCGGTACTGCTTCTGCGTTTGAAGAGGGTGCTGTTCCTACTCACCCTGCTGGTGTTCAGCAAAATGAAGACGAAGATGAGAAAAACGATGGCCCTACTCAAAACCTTGAAACTAATTCAAGCCGCTTAGGACTTGACCCTGCGGGTTACTTATCCGGTAAGCGGGGGCATTTCGGATGATTTTTGTCAAGGGTCATTTAATCCGAAAAGCGTGGGGTATGAAAGCCCATACACCGGAACACGGCTCGACAATGATTCGTAATCCACCTGCAACTGCATTTACACCACCTACAGAAGAAGACATACCTGCTTATGCACATGACGGTCATGGGGGTATTATACCGGGTGAATGGCAAAGCGGCGACCACGGTGAGCGTCATTGGGTTACTTCTGTAGGTAGTTACCAACACGGTATTGATGCGGCTGTTACTCGTTTGGGTTGGTTTTTGAAAAAATATAAGAAAGACGACGCTAATCCTGTAGATATTATCAATCAAGCAATTACTAATTTTAATAAAAATCATACAAGTCATAAAGGTTTAGATGATTTAACACAGGGCGACCATTATTTACCACCTTTTAAAAGTATGGCTTGGAGAAAAATTAGAGCAAGTATGCTACCTCCGGGTGGTAGTACACGAGAAATGTCCGACCGAGCAACCAAAACAAAAAATAATACTTTAATTACTCATTATACAAATAAAAACATTGATGGGCCGATGGGTCGTTTTGTAGAATCGGGGGCTATTCCTTTTAATGATGAACTGCAACACATCCTTGAAGACGAATACGGTTTACCTTTTAATGTATCAAAACAACTCTCTTTTGTTCAAAAACCATACATCTACGCTCGTGAAATGGCCCCTCAAGGTCGAGTTGAGCCTTCATATCAAGAACACCCCGCTGATATATCACCAAAACAAATGGCAGGTGCGCCGGATAATTACTTTAGTGAACAAACACCAGTGTTTACCCATTCAGTCGCTCACCATCTACCGGATATTATGTATTATCCCCATGTTGATGTACACGGTACAAAAACCGGTGGAAAACAAAACTTCGACCAAGAAGCAGGGTTGTACTCAATGGCTGAAAGAGCAATTGATAAAGCATTAGAAAGTGGTATTGAAAACATTCCCGATGTTCCCGCAACGATTAACATTGGAACAATGGGTAGCCCCGAAATGATTCAACGCCCTCTTCGTGAGATTCTACAAGACCCTGCAATGAAAAGAAAATTGATTGAAGACATGTCTCATGTTCCGGCAATGATGTTTTTATTTGGTCGAAGTAATCAAGGTAATTTCAAAAAACAATTTGACCGTTTAATGGAGATACACGGTGCTGGTGAAGAAGGTTTGTCTTACGACCAACATAGCCAGTTTTTCAAACCCGGTGCTGGTGGTAATAAAGGTAGGCATCTATCAGCGGCTCGATTGATGGCTCTTGCACATAAATCCGGTGCTGATGAAGACGACCCCGAAAGAAGTAAAATTGGCACACATCCCATTACCAGTGAAGAATTAAGTGCTTTCAATGTTAATTACAATGAAAATCTCATGGGTCAAGTTGACCGTTTCCGTGGTATTATTGAAGCGTTGGCCGACCATCAAGCAGACGCTCAAGGACATCCTGTAAAAATGGCACTTGGTGATATTAACACGAAACCAATGCAGGGTATGACTTTTGCTAATTATCCCGTAGAAGGTGAGGATGTGGCACTTGAGCCACACATGGATGCTTACCTTCATGGAGTTGAAGACTTTGCTGATGCAAGTTCTATGCCAGTCCTGCCGGAATCTACCTCCGCTACTACCGTAGATAAACCGGTTACTTCACCGCCTCCTACCGGCAGGACACCTTTTCAAAGAGTCGGTGTGGTTCCTCAAGGCCCACCGGCTACGCCGCTTGACCCACGGTTCCAGCAATTTAGACCCTCTATTGCAGAACAAGACCCACAGCGTTTCCGTGAAATGATGGCCGCTGGTGGTGGAGGGCGAGTAAGTGAAGCACCATCACCGGAACTTACACCTATCGAAGCAAGGGCGCAACGCTCACTTTCCGACCCACGGCAACAATTACTCGACCAGTATATGAGAAGTGAAGATGCACACTTACCAGTCATGGATAGAGTGATGAAAGCATTAGAAAGAATGCAACAAGAAGAAGCGGGTTTTGACGGAATTAAAATTAACAGTAATCTTAACACCCCACACGCATTGGCGAAACATGTCGGTCTGACCGCAAGTGAAGTGGTGACAATCAACCAAACAATGGGTGATTGGCATAACATCGCTAAGTCTTACAATGTAGATGCAAAGGTTGTCAAGGTTATCAAAACCAATATGAGGTGATATAATGTCAAAAAATGTATTGGTAAAAGCAGACCCTACATTGTATCAACAACCGGGTGATAGCCCTACTATTCGTGATTTAGGTCGTGCCTTCTTTAGAGGGCGTGGCACAAGAGCATTAAAACCAAATGAACAATCAAGCCCTCTTGGTTTACCTGCTGGTGAAAAAGTTGGTGTGGGTAGAAGACTTGCCGCTGGTTTAGGACTTGCTGGTAAAGTTGGGGCGGCGGCGGCTACTGCTCAACAAACAGCAGAACGAATGCAAGGTGGAGATTTTACAGCACCACTTCAAGCAGGTTACACATATCAAGCAAATGACCCCACAGGAACATTGACCGCTGGTGCAATTAACGCCGAACCAACTGCACATAATCGAGTAGGTGTAACATCTATGCCCTTACCAGCCGCAGGTGGGGCCGCAAATGACCCCAAATTAGGACAATCTCAATTTAGGAATGAATCACCGGCTATGGCTAAAATAAGACAAGAACGATTAGGTTTAACTGGTCCACCACCTGCACCTGCCGGACCTATACCTTTACCAGTCGCCGTAGCACCTGCACCTGTCGCACCTCAAACAACTGCACCTACTCAAGCCGCCCCTGCACCTACTACTTCACCTGTAAATAGTCCATTAGATACTACTGCAATGATGGGAGTAGCGCAACAACCAGTATCAAATGCAACTCCGCCAAATATGCCTCAACCACCAGTATCAAATGCAACTCCACCAAATATGGGTTTACCGCAAGCACAGCAACTAATGGGGCAACAACAGCAACAACAGCAACAACAGCAAGGACAACCTCAAAACTTACAGCATTATGGACCAAATACTCCGCCCGGTCAAGTATATCCTCGACCCGACCCATTCGCTAATGTTAATTGGAAAGCGTTTACTGACACTGTGTTCGACAAACTCGGACCGGACATGGTGTACAAAATGACACCGCATCAACTTGGCACACTCTCCGCATACATGTATCTAAAATTGAGTTGATAATATGGGAGATGACATGAATGCGTTTATCCAAGAAATGGATAGCAAGATGGCGGCAAAGTCATTCAAGTTTTTCTTTACAGAAATACTGGGCTTTCATTACAGTCATCACCATGAATCATGGGAAGAAGGATTGAGTGAACACCGTTACTACTGTGTTAAAGCGAGCCGAGACCACGGTAAGTCCACTTTGTTTATGGCCTATGCTCTTTGGATAGCCGCATTCAAACCCGGCACACACATCATGATTTTTTCTCACTCTCTTGAACAGACACTTGAACACATGCGATTTATTCGCAACAGTATCGAAGGTGCTGATATTCTACGACACCTAAAGCCCGAAGGTGGCCGACCGTGGGCTAAGTCTTATTTTGAGTTCACCAATGGTAGCCGTCTAATGGCTAAGTCGGTTGGTGGTGCAACTCGTGGTTTCCACCCCGATGTAGTAGTATGCGACGATATTCTTTGGGGAACAACTGGTGGAGAACTACAGCGAGCCGCTGACTGGTTCTATGGTGTTCTACTCCCTGTTCTGCACCACTCATCCCGTTTGATGATGGTAGGAACACCGTTCAGTTACAACGACTTGTACGCTGAATTAGAAGAAAAAGAAACATTCCGTGTCGAAACATACCCTGCGATTGACGGTGAAGGTAATGCGCTTTGGCCGGAACGGTGGAATCTTGAGGCACTTGAACAACGGCGTATGTCAATGCCCGCTATACAATTCAGCCGTGAATACCTGTGTGAACCTATTCACGATGTTGCGAGTATGTTCCCTGCTACTATTCTTAACGAAGCCCGTAATACAGACTTGGTATTACTTGATAGGGCCGATACCGAGTATGACGAAGAGGGTAATCCCGCTGGCGTATTCGGGCAACATTTTATCGGGTGGGATACCGCAATAGCATCCGATAAAAACGCTGACTACACGGCTATGTTGGTATTAAGAACACCACCCGGTGAGAATGTAAAACAAATTGTTGGTATAGTCCACGAGAAAGGACTGGGTGGATTGGCACAGAAAAAACACATTCTTACTCTTAACAGTCGTTTCCAGCCGGATTTGATTGAACTTGAAGGTAACAACTTTCAGCGAATGTTTGCCGCTGAACTTCAAGACATGAGAGGGGATATTCCTATTCGCACCTTTATGACAACTCGCCAGCGCAAAGAAAGTATGTTCATGTCTTTACTCATGGCGTTTGAACAAGGACAAATCCAATTACCATATGGTGATGAGCGAAGCCGTACATTCACACATAAAATAGAAGAAGAACTCAACCGATTCGGTATGCAAAAAAATGGGCGACTTGAATCGGTGGGAACACACGATGACTTGGCAATGGCACTTGCTTTAGCGAACTGGGGAACGAAAGAGTTCAAAGGTTCAGTGCAACTACTCGATGATATACTACCCGGATTGGATGAGTATATCGGTGGAACTCCACATAGAAATAAAGGAAACAACGATGGATGGTTAGTACCATGATAAAAGGAACAGCAATAGACGGACAAAGACTTACAGATAAACAAGAATACTTTACTTCACCCGAAGCAAAACAGCGTTTTATGAACATGATTACTGCGGCGGCAGAAGGTAGAACAAACCCAATGGGTTTTGATGTTGACGGTAATCCAAAAACTAATCGAACCGGCCAAAGTGTAAGGCAAGATTTACAAGGTGACTCATCGGATAATTTAGATGATACAGAACAAATACTACAAGATAGATTTAACCCTGTTGTAAAAAGTAAAACAGAAAAGAAAAAGAAAGGCATGGTTGTTGTAATTGCGCTTGGTGGTAAGCCGCCTAAGTCGCCGGAACACACCGCTGACCCCGATGAGAAAAAGAAAATGGATGATGCTTGGCAATTTTTGAAGAATATGCCTACTCGTTGTCCAATACATGGTGATGAATTAGAAATGACAGGCGACCATCCTCTTGATATTGAGATAGGGCCATCGTTCTGTCCTACTTGTTCTAAAGAACATACCGTACATAGTTTTCCTCCAAACGAAATGGGTGAATAATATGAGTTGTGATTGCGGTCACTGTGTAGGTATGGATAGTGCCTTTGATTTTTTAGAAAAGAAACTATGCCCTGCTGGTAAAGCCGCCGCAAAAAAGAAGTTCGATGTTTACCCATCAGCCTATGCAAACGGATGGGCTGTACAATACTGCCGTGGTAAGTTCAAAGGTAAAAAGAAGGGGAAAAAGAAATGAAACTTAAAAGAAAATCTTGTTGCTGTGGTGGAACCGAAAAAACACCATGTGTTTGTATGATTAAAGGTGTTATGCAGTGTTCTGCTTCTGCCCCAAAATGTCCTTGTTATGCTTTAATTGACAAACAAAAAAACATTAAAAAAATGGTGGGTGTATTTTGAATGACACGCTGTTCTTGCTGTCATGATGTTCTTATTGTAAAGAACCTAAACCGATGGTTCAAAGAAAAGTGGGTAGATGTATCACGCAAGAACAAAGACGGCAAGCATCCACCATGCGGGCGTTCTAAAGCAAGTAAATCAAGCAAAGGTTATCCTAAGTGTAGGCCAAGTGTCAAAGTAAGCGGTAAAACGCCAAAGACCAGCGGCTCAATGTCCGAGGGTCAAAAGCGAGCCGCTACAAAACGCAAGCGAGCCAAAAAGCAAGGTGTGGGTGGTAAACCTACAATTGTAAAGAGCGTTTTAGTGGTAAGGACTAAATGATAGGACAATGGGGTAGTCAATATGTGGGGTAGTGCTATCGTTGGAGATGTGTACGATGCACCTGCTATTATTGGTGATGACTTTACGAAAAGCGTGTATAACACTCTTACCCAACATCCTCATTATGTTCATCAAAATATACCAATAAAAAAAGACTCGACACTTTTTTCTAATGAAGAAATTAAATCATACGGCTTTCCTAAAAACGGAGATGGTTGGCTTGAAGCAACTTATGGTAAAGATGCTAATTCAATAATTCGTATGTGTCGAAAGATGCGGCGCAATGACAAAAGTAATCGTGATATGATTGATGCTATTATTGATGATGTAAGAACTATCAAAGCAATGGAGGTAGAAGCAACTATCAACAATCTATCTTGGAGTGACGGTTTACAAGACACTATTCGATACATGGGATTAAGTGACCGTTCATTAAAATCACTGCGAAAGTTTGGCGAGACAAGAAGCACAGGGCTACAACAGGCATGTCAAATGTTTTTGAAAGCAACATCTGTTCTTTCAATGTTAAACGAATTAGATAATTGGGGAGTAGAAGAACAAGAAAATTGGGTTGACGCTATGCAAATGCGTAAGGATGCTCAAAAAATGTGGCGTGGAACATTGCACCAAATTGATTCTATTTCAAAAGACGACAAAGCAACATTGGAGTTTGTTTCAAAACAATTAGAAGAAAACGGTGAATTGAGTAGCCGTGAAATTGTTCGTCGTGGTGTTGGTGTATTACATAAGTCCACTACACCGAGTAAAGTCGGTATGTTGATTAAAATGTACGGAGAAGAATTAGATATTTACCGAGCGCACAGTCGTGGTTTATTTGTTAAGATGGGTACAAATGGTT
>VMHT01205250.1_pt1 | contig 13230 bp, 11 predicted proteins | sample 4693611 | NCBI WGS metagenome assembly VMHT01 (sample SAMN12280063, study PRJNA550983) | marine metagenome | isolation source: seawater sampled from same location over 5 years 0.02-0.2 micron viral filtrate | place: USA: collected off the coast of southern California halfway between the port... ... | reverse complement strand
GGTAGCTACTCTGACAATTTTTTAGATTACTTTCCGCTAGAGTCTACAGATTTTAACGGAGACAGCTTTAACCCGACAGGAGCAAGGCTCAAGGTAATCGACAGGGCTACTGGTATGGCTATTCCATACACAAGAGGTAAAGTTACATTCAATGGAGTGGATTACATTACTGAGTCTAATAAACTTTTGTTTGAAGCAAAGACAACAGACAGAGACGTATTCGTAGGTGTTGAGTATGACATGCAATACACGTTCTCTGAGCAGATTTTCAAGGTGGCATCCGGTAAAGGCAAGTCAGCCACTGGATACACAAAGAATAAAATAAAGAATGGAAATGTGTTCTTTGATGACTCAGCATTCTTCCAAGTGAAGGTGACACCAGAGAGACGAGATACGTATACAAACGAGTTCACAACACAAGTTGTTGATGCCTCCGATGTAGACCGCATTAGTCTTGATTCAGGGACGTTTAGTTTTCCTGTGTTTACCAAGCCAGAGAACACAACAATAACCATCGAGAACGGAACACCATACCCAAGCACACTTCAAGGAGCTGAGTTTGAGTCCTTTGTTCACTCTCGATCAAACAGGTATGGATAACTCTGTCCTGCATCATTACAAGACAGCTAAAATATGTAGGGCTGAAGAGGCCCACGTAGACCCAATAGTCCAAGATATGAGGGCTATGGATGCCCTAGAGGTGAAATGTGTTGGGTCTACACCCAAGGATGCGCTTCTCGCGGGCTTAAATAACGACTTATACACGTTCTCAGTGCTCGACCTAGAGGACAATCCACTAGCCATGTTTGGCTCAGGGGGCCTTGAGGGAGGACCTGGATACGTGTGGTTACTCGCTTCTGACCGCTTTAAGTTAGCCAGAAAAGAGTTCGTTAAGGTCTCTAGGCTCTGGGTCAACACAGTCATCAGACCATTTACCTTCTGCGGTAACGTAGTTCACAAGGACAACAAGCAAGCCATTCGCTGGCTCAAGTTCTGTGGAGCTACATTCATTAAAGAACTTCAACTAGACAACCAACCCTTCTACGAGTTTGTCATCATTAACAAATCAATATAGATCATGTGTGCGCCAATCGGTTTAATTGCAGGAATTGCTTCTGCTGGTATGTCCTTTATAGGGCAACGCCAAGCGGCATCAGCACAAGCTAGAGCACAAGCAAACGCCACGGAGCTTGAACAGCAGCGGTTCTTAGACCAAGCAAACTCCGCTAGAGTGCAACAGGCACAAGCAAATATAGCGTCAGCACAAAGGATTAGATCAGCAAGCCTTCAGGCAGAGCAAGCTAGAGCAAGGGCTACAGTAGCTGCTGGTGAAGCAGGAGTCACAGGTCTTAGTGTTAATGCTCTTGTTGATGACATGACAAGAAGGGAAGCACAGTTCAGGTTCTCTGAAAACCAAAGGCAAGACATGAGCGACACAAATCTAGCTCTGTCTATGAACGATGCAGCTATGAGAAGCCGTATGAACTTGCTTGGAATTAACCAACCGATTCAGCAACCTGATCTTTTAGGATCACTGATGACAGGACTACAAGTTGGCACCTCGATGCAGTCAGTTGCTCAAAATTGGGGAGGAGGAGTTGACGTTTCAAATGCTGCTAGAGCAGAAGTTGTTGTTGATGGCGCACCTAGAGCAATTCCTGTAAGAGGAACTACACAACCAAGAAGCCTTTCGTTTACAAATGTAACTCCCGGTTTGTCTTCAGGAACAGGATTTACAGGTGGAGGAGACTTTTCAAGTTTTACTTTTAGAGACGGTCTAAGCGAATTCTCACAAGTAGCGCAAGAAGGTGGGGATGGAATTTTACCTCCTATGGGTGCTGTTCAGCGTTTTGATTTTTAATAATTTAAGTAACAAACATGGCTAAGAAACCAAGAACTCAAGTTGACTACAATCCAGGTCAAGCAAGCCTCCAAGGGGGCGTAGGGGCTTCAGAAGGAAACTACCAAGTCTCTGTAGCACCTACACCAAAGACTAACGCTGCCCTCCAGTTTGCCTCTGTAATCAACCAGCTCCCTAACGCTGCCGGTCAGCTTACAAACTACGCTAACAAAGTAGCCACTGACAGGGTATCTCAGATGTCTGATGATGAGATCCTTGAGGAGCTGTCGGCTGGTGATAAGGAAACCTTTAGCATCCTTAAATACAACAAGACGTTTAACTACGAGCTGGTTAAGAGGAAGTATTTGATGGAGCAACAGAACATGGCCAATGAGTATGACGCTTTGGCTTCTGACTTAGGAAACAACCCAGACTCAGCAGACATTGATACTGCTATAGCCAACATGGAGTCCGGTCTGTTTAACAAGTTTAGCGGAGGGATGACAAACGACCTTCAGATGCAAGCTCACAAGGCGCTTTGGAACGCAACTACAACACCTCTAAAGGCTCAGGCGTTTAGTAAATACAAGGCGCTTAAAGAAGATGCTACTAAGATGGTCATTGAGTCTAACGTAATGGATACACTGTTTTACACAGGAGATATTCAAGGAGGACTTCAAGGACTAGATGGGCAGCTTAATGAACTTGGTGTGTCTAAAAAAGAACGAATGCAGCGCATGATGCAGCTTACAAAAGGGTATGTAGATAAGCTTGTGTTTGATGGACGGTTTGATGCGGCACAAGCTGCAATAGACCAAGCTGACGCTTACGAGTTTTTTAAAGGAGCAGAACTAGGAGGTATTGGTGAAAACAAATCTAAGTTTATGGCTATGCAGACTCAGATTCGTAGGCTTAGGGAAGCAGTAGAAGATGACGAGGAAGAGACTTTTACCAACAAAGTCACTGCTTTAAAAAACATAAGCACTGATTTAATGTATCGGCTACACGATGGCGATGATTTAGATGAGTATGAACAAGACAGTTTTAAAGATTTACTTAAAAAGTTAAACCCAAGTATTACTGAAGAAAAAATTGCTGATCTTCAAGATCGTTTAAAAAATACTAAAGAACGAAATGCTGAATTAAGAAACATTGTTCAAGATGTAGGAAGCAATAGTTCTGATTTTACAGCAAGATTGTTTAACGGAATAAGACAACATCTTAGTAATACTCAAATTCGTTTAATGGAGGTCCATGAAGACAAGTTTACAGGCATAGACTCTGATGAACTTGATGCTTTAATGCCAACTTTAAGAAAAAAGTTTAGAGACTTTCCTGACATTAGTCTTAGAAAAGCGATGGAAGAAGAAGGTTATCAAGGATTTAAAATTTTTCCTGACAAGGTTTTAGAAGCTTACAAAGATGAGCGATCAGGAGATTGGGTAAAAAACACTGTTCAATACAGAAAACTTGATGATTCAATTACAAACGCTTTAAGAGCAAAAGTGGCTACTATTGCAGGAGATACTAAAAAAGAAGCTTTTAGAGCTGAAGCTAATTTGTTTGCTAATCAACTATTAAAATCAGTAAGCGATGGAACTCTTATAAAAGCAAAAGAGCTAAAAGATGCTAAAGACCGCGATTCTAAAATAGACGAGTGGATTAACGAAAGAATTGAAGACGAAGTAAGAGTATTTGGTGCGCTATTAGAAGCTCCTAGCATCTTTACAAAGTTCATAGATCCAGAAGGACGCCTTGAAGGAAGCATTTATGACTTTAAAGGTAAAAAGTTTATTGGAGATTACGAAAAAGGAACTAAAGCGCGTGAGTTAGAAAAAACTGTTGCTGAAGATTTAGATTTAGAGCGTGTAGAGGGATACGAGCATCTTGCAGTTTTGACCTTAAAACCAAAAGATTTTGCTAAAGAACATAAAGGGTTTCAAACCGAAGAAGTTAGAGATGGGTTGCGTAGCGGACCTTACTTAGCAGATAAGTATAAGTTTATGCGCGATAAAATAGCTGAAGGGTCTACACAAGCTGAGGCAGCTCTTAAAATTACCATGATGTATTATGGTTACAACGAGTTTGATCCTAAATCAGCAAAGGATTTAGATGATACGAGTTTGACGTTTTATGATGTGAAGCTGTTTCCAACTGTTAAATCTTTAGAAGCAAAAGCAACAGAATGGAACGATGCTTTAAGGAATCGTTCTAGCTTAACTATTTTAAAAGAAGATGAACAAAAAAGCACTTTAAACGCAATAGATCAGCTAACTTCTTTTGGTTTGTCTACTCCTGAAACAATCGAGTCTTTTGTAGACGTTCAATTCAACCTTTTAAACTCACAGAATTAAATGCCTTACGACCCAGAAGAGCACATAAAAAAACTTGAAGAGGAAAGAAAGCAAAGAGCAGTTATTCCTCCACCTACTGGACTATCAGCAGAAGACCTGGAAGTTATTACTAATGCAGGATTAGTTGCACAAGGAATTAAAGAAGACGATGCGTTAAAAGGAACACTGTTTGGTGTTGGAGCTGAGTTAGGAATTGGTGTTACTGCATCTGCTTTTACTAAAAGTGGAGCAAGAGCTTCTAAAGTAGCTAAGAACATAAAGACACTGATAAACGCTGCTAGAGGTGTAAAGACTATATCTGCTGGTGCTGTGGTGACTCCTGAACCTGTGTCTACTGTTGTAGGTGCGGTAGGGTTTGCGGCAGGAGAAGCAGCAATTTGGGGTTTCTCAAACATAATAGGACAAGAGGTCCGCAAAGCTTACGGCATTCAAGACGCTACAAGAGGAAGCGAAGTAATTGCCGCTGCTGCTTTTGGTATTCTTGCGACTCCTATTGACGCTGGTGTAGTAAAAGCTGGTAGGCAATTTCTTAATAAAAGAATGCCTGTAAAACTTACTGACGATGTAATTGGTAAGTCATTTAAAACCAGAGAGCTAATCGTAAAGGGAGCACCTGCTGTAGTTAGTGGAGCCGTCCAAGGTATGGCTGAAACAGCTATGAGGCAAGAAGTAGCAATTTTGTTTGAAGAAGAAGGAGCAGACAGAAATGCTTTAGAATACCTTGTTGCTGCTGGTGTAGGTGGTGGTCTTAATTCAGTGTTCCACGTTTTTTCTAAAACAGGAGCATTTGGAAGGAGACAAGCAACAAAAGTTACTGATCGTGCTGTAGATCGAGTCAAAGAAAGAATTAACTTGCTGCAAAAAGATTTAGCAAAAGCAAAAAAAGCTGCGGCTTCTCCAAGAATTGATTTTTCAAAATCAGTAGCTATTCAAGAAGTTCAGAAATTAAATAGAAAAATTAAGGATGAACTTCAAGTCATAGCTCTCATAGAAGACTTTGGAGATGATGTAAAAAAAGCTTCAAAGCTAGCAGAAAAACAAGAAGTTACTTCATCTCCCGATGTGGTCGTTAAACCTGAACCACTAGATGAACCAAAGGTTACTGCAAAAGAAACAGAGGCTCCAAAAAGTAAGACCGTAAAAGAACCAGAACCAAGCGACAAGTTTCTTCCAGAAGAGAAAGTTGACAGTGTTATTGATGATTTTTCTAACGATCTTGATGAGTTAAATAACTTAGAAGAACGCATTAATAACGGAGATCTTAAAGCACAAGAAGTGCAACAGAAGATGATTCCTGCTGTAATCAACAAATCTAAAAAAATTGTTGATGCGGCTGAATTTGATGCAGAAAACGCAGTAAGAAAAATAGTAAAGGGAGAAGATAGAGCAGAGGCTTTTAAAGAACTTAGCCAATCTCTTGCAGTTCAGATACGAGTTATTGAAGAAGTTCTTGGGCCATTAAACAACGTAGTAGGTAACGGAGTCAGAGCTAACCGCAAAGATGTCACTATAGACGAAAATATATCAAAATGGTCACGCGCAACAACTGAGGAAATAGCTGCCCTGCGAAACCTTAAAAGGTATGTAGACGGAGCTGTTGCAGATGACGTTGATGAAATGTTTGCAGATACAGCTCAAGAGTATCTTTCCTCAAAAAACAAATTAAGAAGAAACCAGCGCAAGAAAGCTAGAGAAGAAGCAAAAGGGGAACAGGTAGTAAACCTGGAAACTAGAGTAAAGGAGCTTGAGGAAAAACTTGCGGAAAAGAAAGCAGTAGAGGCTGGGAAGCCAGCAAAGCAACCAAAGACTGCAAAGGAAAAAGCAGAAGCCCAGCTCGAAAAAGAGCAACAGGATTTTGTTGAGGGTAAGCAAGACGAAGCGCCAAAGAAAGCAGCTAAGGAAGAAGACGCAGCACTTCAGGAACTAAGAGAGCGCATAGCTTTCTACAAGAAAAACAAGAAAGAAGCTGCCGAGATAGAAGAGCTAGAGGCAAGTATCGACAGGCTTTCTAAGCTGGGTAAAGAAGGCGACCCTGAAAAGATCAGCAAGCTTGTTAGCAGTAAACCCAAGTGGGCTGGCATTAAAAAAGCTAAGAGCTACCTTGAAGACCTTAGAGGTGTTGATAAAGCACTTAGAAGAGAACTAAAGGAGTCCCTTAAACCACAAAAGACTCCTGAAGAAAAGCTCCAAGACAAGATAGAAGCTCAAAAGCAAAAGCTGCAAAACAGACTTACAGAGCTACAAGAGCGTGCTGTAGGGCCTAAAGCAAAAGCTGCTGATGAACTTGTTGATGCGAAACCAGCAAAGAAAGAAGACACCGTTGAAGAGGGTCAAACAAAAATAGAGTTTACTGATAAAGACTCAGCAGAAGTAAAAGACTTAAGAGCACGCATTAAGTCTTACGATAGGTTTGAAAAAGAAGCAGCAAACTATGATGCAGTAGTTGCTGAAGAGCAGAGACTTAAAGACATCTTAAAGCGTGGAGATGCTAACGAGATGCAACAAGAGGTTGGCAGTATGCCTGGTAGATTCAAAGGAACAGTGCAGAGTAAATACGACAAAGCAGTCAAAGAAGTTGCTAATCGTAAAAAAGCAATGCGGACTTTTCTGACAAAGCTGGCAAAACAAGAAGAGAAAGTAATACGAGCAAAAAGAGATCAAGAGCTTTACGAAAGATATGCCAGTTATCTTGATGCGGCACATACATCCGACAACATTGGACGCATTTCTAAGTTCTTTAGAGGAGCTAGAATTGCCAGAAAAATGGCTCTTATTGATTCGTTACCATCAGCAATGGCAGCTATTCCTACTGGAGCGTTTGAGATGGCAAGGAACATTTTTAAACCAATAACAAATCGAATCTTTACTAGAGGAGAACCACTTGCAAACAAGATTGCGATAATGGAATGGCAAGAAAGTGTGCGAGGAATTATTGGATTGTTTAGAGGACCAGCTAGAAAACACTTTGCAAGAACTTTTAAAGAAGCCAGAGATCCTAATTACGGTTCAACTGACAAGTTTGACATTAATAAACAAACATTAAATCAAGCAGTATTTCCAACAGGCGTAAGAAGAATTATTAAAAAAGCACAAGCTGATGCGGCTCTTAGAGAAAAAGCAACAAGAGACATTAAAGCGTTCTTAGTTGATAAAACAATTAAAGGAAAATTCTTTGATGTTTTGTCTATTGGAATGCGAACCATTATGGGAGTTGATGCTGTCTTTAAAAGACAACTAAGAGACGTAGCGGCGCGTTCTAAGTTTAGACAAAAAGCTATGCTGGAATTTCCTGAAGATGCCGCAGCAGCAGAAGATAGGTTTAATCAGCTATACAACGCCGCTTCAAAAGATTTAGACGGTGTTAATGTTTTAGATGGAATGGACGAATTAGCAGATGAATTCTCTCTTATCGACGAAGCTTTACTTATGGCTGCATCATCTGGAAGCATTGTAGATGCTAAAAAATTAGTAATAAATACTCAGCTAGAAACTCTTACTAAAACACTAAGTAGAGACGATAAACAAGCTGCTTCAGCTTTTATTGAAGCATTTATGCCGTTCTTGGGCGTAGGTGTTCGCAGTGTGCAAAGAATGGCTAGATTTAGCGGAGGAGTAATTGTTACTGCTCCTTTAAACCCCTTTAGAACAGCAGTAAAAAATCACAAAGAAGAAATAGAACGTCTTAAAAAGCTTTTCGATGAGACAACAGATAAAGCGCAGAAAGCTAATATCGAAAAAATCATAAAAGACACAGAGACATTAAGAGACATAGCCGATGCAAGAAGAGTTATGTATAACAAAGAGTCTCTTACAGACGCAATGGTCGCTGGTTCTCTTTTATCTGCTGGTCTTTTATCAGGATTAGCTGGTCACTCAACAGGAACAAACGCTTGGATGACTGATGAACAAAAAGCAAGGAACAAAGAAAAGAAACCTTTTACGTTCTTTGGAATAGACATTAGAGCTGCTGTTCCTTTTAACGCTCCTCTTGTTATTGGTGCTGATATTGGAAACTTTATTAGGGCAAGAAACGAAAACAAACTAAGTAAAGAAACAACAAGAACAACAGTAGTAATCAGAGCTGCAACAGAAATTGTTAAAGAGCTTCCTCTTTATTCAGGCGTAAAACAAATAACTGAACTTGCTTCAGGAAACGAAGAGTTAAAATCTAATGCTTTCTCTAAACTAATAGGTAGTTATATACCTATTCCTTCTCAGATTCGCAAAGAAGTTGAATTTGCCTCTCGAAACGGAACACTTAATGAGCTTAGAGGTGACAACAGTTTTAAAGGTTATGTGGCTCGTGTTTATTACAGCGCAACAGGTGCAGGTGCTCCTAATGTAAAACGAGACATCTTTGGAGAAGAACGTGAGTCAGGAAAAACCTGGCTACACAAATACAACAGGTTTGCTTCAGCTAAATACAAGGAACCTACTAAGGTTGATGACTTACTAGCCGCAGACATCAAAGGTCGAATATCTTCAAGGATTCCTGAAACAATTAATTCTGTAAAGTTGCAAGATTACAGAGATGAAAACGGATACACTTTGTATTCTAAATATGCTGACATCATCAAAAAGATGAACGTCAAAAGAGAAATCAACAAGCTTGTTCGTCGCAGCGATATTAAAGATTTATTAAAAACAGAAGACCTTAGAGGAGGTGAAGGTGATTACGTCAACCTCGGTCTTATGGAAATCAACAGAGAAATACAAGGTTACTACAGAGACGCAAAAAAAGATCTACTGGAAAACACAAGAACCCTAAGAAGATTTATTAACGCTGAAGGCGAAACTGCTGACAGCATCTTTGGAAGACAAAGAGAAACAAGAAGAGTCCCCTCCCCCCTTAACCCCTAGAGAACAATACAATGGCTAACTCATACATAGAATACTCGCCATCTACAGGCCCCTTATCTATTGCCGGACTGAATTACATTTCAGACACACACCTAAAAGCTGCTGGTAAAGTTTACTCAGACACTAGCTACACACCTATTGCGATAGCGTCAAAGAACCTTACGGCTTCACCACCTACTGTTACGCTCGCTTCGTTTCCTAGTAGCTTCAGCACTATTAGGGTCTACAGGGACAGCGGCTTGGCTTCGCTAGTAGACTTCCAAAGTGGCTCAAGGATTACCGAGAGCGACCTAGATACAGGTTACCAGCACGCTTTGTTTGCGGCACAAGAAGTCCTAGAGAACGCACCTGGAAACGCTTTGGCGCAACAAGGACAAGCAGGAGCAGCTGGGGTTGGTATTTCTAACATTGGAGCAAACAAAGTAGGACTAAATACCACAGTTACTATTACCAAAACTGATGGAAGCACTTCGTCTTTTGTTATCTCTGATGGGGCAGCAGGATCAGCAGGGGCAGCAGGAACTGATGGAGCCAATGGTTCTTTACAAACTAGTTTTGAAAGCGCAGAAACCGCAATACCAGCTACGCAAACTAAACTAGAATTAACACACAGTTTAGGAACTACACCTACATTATTTCAATGGGTTTTAAGGTGTAAAAGCGCAGAAAACGGATACGCAACAGGCGACGAAATAGATTTGTCAGCTCAAGGACACTCAGCAGGAAGACTAGGTTTGTATGCTAATGCAACAAAATGTTTCTTTGTTTATGATACAAAACTTACCTTACCAGTCGGCGACGCTACTTCAACTTGGGATGTGACTAACGCAGACACAAACTGGAAATTAATTTGCAGGGCGTTTGCCTAATAAACCCAATGAACTCAGAGCACCTCCCGTCAGTAGTAGGCATCACAGGACTACTAGGAACAATCACCCTTAGCGACATCAACAACATGGTGGCTATTGCTGTGGGCGTTACCACTCTGTTCTATTTAGGCGTAAAGATATTTAAAGAATTAAGAAAAGGATGAGCAAACCAACACAAGAAAAACTACAGCAACTCCAGGATATACTCATTGATGAATTCATTGCGAGAATCCAAAGTGGAGATGCAGCACCAGCAGACCTCAGTGCAGCCCGTCAGATCCTCAAGGACAACGGCATCAGTGCTATGGCTTCTGCTGAGAGTCCCCTAGAAGAGTTGTGTAAGATTCTTCCATTTAACGAAGATGGAGTAGATAAAGTGGTGGGCGAATAACCAAACCCCATAGACCTTTGGACCTACCTGACGAAATCAAGGACTTCCGAAACTTTCTATTCCTAGTCTGGAAACAACTAAACCTACCTCAACCAACACCTATCCAATATGAAATCGCGGACTACATGCAGCACGGACCAAAACGAGCTGTCATCCAAGGATTTCGAGGAGTTGGTAAGTCTTGGATTTGCTCTGCTTTCGTCGTACACCAATTGCTCCTCGATCCCAGCAAGAACATTCTTGTTGTCAGTGCTTCTAAAACTCGAGCAGATGATTTCAGCACATTCACACTTAGACTCATCCACGAAGCACCATTTCTCCAACACCTTATCCCCGGAGACAAACAACGCTTCTCCAAAATCTCCTTTGACGTTGGACCAGCTCCAGCAAGTCATGCCCCCTCCGTCAAGTCCCTCGGCATTACGTCTCAACTAACAGGCTCCCGAGCTGACATAATCGTTGCTGATGACGTAGAGGTCCCAAATAACTCAGCAACACAAATGATGCGCGACAAGCTTGGCGAACAAGTCAAGGAGTTCGACGCTATCATCAAACCAGATGAGAAATCCAAGATACTCTTTCTAGGAACCCCACAGTGCGAGGACACAGTTTACAGGTCACTACAAGAACGAGGCTACGATACAAAAATCTGGCCCGCTCAACACGTAACACAGAGCAAAAACAACCTAACCTACAACGACAACATCAGTCAGCTCTGTGTAAGCACCGAAAAAGAAAACAAAACCACAGAACCTCTACGTTTCTCTGACATAGACTTGGCTGACCGAAAGGTTTCTTACGGGTCTGCTGGGTTCGCCCTCCAGTTCATGCTGGATTCCAAGCTGTCAGACGTAGAGAAATACCCGTTGAAGATCAATGACCTCCTTGTGATGAGCATTGACGACGAACTGGCACCAGAAAAGGTTGTGTGGGCTAACGATCCGTCCCTTGAGTGGGACTCAGCGGTTCCCAACGTAGGGATGACTGGTGATCGCTTCCACAGGCCCTTTAAGGTTCTAGGAGATCACATTCCATACACCGGTAGTGTCCTCAGTATTGACCCAGCAGGACGAGGAAAGGACGAAACAGGCTTTGCAGTCTGTAAGATGCTCAACGGATTCCTCTACGTTCCTGCCGCTGGAGGACTACAAGGGGGCTACAGTGAGGAAACCCTCAAGTATCTCTGTGTGTTGGCAAAAGAACACAATGTAAATACAATCATTGTGGAGAGTAACTTTGGTGATGGTATGTTTGTGGAGCTAATAAAGCCCATACTCACAAAGGTTCACCCTTGCACCATCGAAGAAGTCCGTCACAGCACCCAGAAGGAACGCAGGATCATAGATACCCTGGAACCCGTGCTGGCAGGACACAAGCTCATCATAGACCCAGAGGTCATCAAGAACGACTTCAGGACAGCTCAAGACTATCCAAACGAATCCTCCCTCAAATACCAGCTAATCTACCAACTAAGTAGACTCACAAGAGACCGAGGAGCCATCACACACGATGACAGACTGGATGCCCTCAGTATAGCCATAGCCTACTGGACAGAACAGATGGCACAAGATGCCTCACAAAAGATGGAGGACAGAAAAGAAGATTTACTTAGAGAAGAACTACAAAGATTCCAAGATAGCTTCCATAAGGCCCGAGGATCCTCTGTGAGCGGTCCTAGCTGGCTCTGAGGGTCAACACACCAGAACACACCTAAACCCTTTTAGAACCTAACTACAGCTCATTATGGCAAAACAACCCAAATATAGACCTACTGAGGTGATGATTGGGGGCCATAAGTTCTCCATTGAATACAAACAGATGGATGACTTTGGGGTCCTACACTTTGAAAAAAGAACAATCCACATAAGAAAGAACCTCAGTGAAGAAGACACTTTAGACACTATTCTCCATGAAGTAGTACATGCTTGTTTTGCTCTCAGTGGTCTAGGTTACCTAATTGACAACGAAAACCTAGAGGAAGCTCTAGTCAGAGCTGTAGAGAACCTAGTTGTTCCTACCTTCAAGAGAGAACACCTTTCTTACCTTAAACAAAAAGAGTAAAAATAAAATCACATTTGCCTATTGCCATATACGGTGCCGTCGATAAGGCCCCCTATAAGTACACTATAAGTTAACGAGAGGAAAAAACCTCAATCACAAACGATAGGTAATAGAGAACAAACCTTTACTAATAAAAACAAAAAGAGAAGAGAACAAAGGGAGAGGTTTGTTTTAGTTTGTATTATTATTTATACCCTATAGGTGGACCCATAGTATTCACAAACCTAGTATCTATGGGTGTTCCTATAGTATGAAACAAAAGGAACAAATACCCTACCTTAAATATGGCTATTGAACGATCAGGAGAGAAGTTCTCTGGATACAACAAACCAAAGAGAACTCCAGGACACAAGACTAAGTCACATGCTGTCTTAGCTAAATTAGGATCCAAGGTGAAACTAATCAGGTTTGGCCAAAAGGGTGTCAGTGGAGCTGGTAAAAACCCAAAGACTCCAGCAGAGAAAGCCAGAAGAAAGAACTTTAAGTCTCGTCATGCAAAGAACATAGCCAGAGGAAAGCTCTCAGCAGCCTATTGGGCAAACAAAGTCAAATGGTAACAAGTAAATACATATGAGCCTCTACGAGAACATCAACAAGCGCCGCAAGCTAGGCATTAGTAGAACCAAAAAGAAATCCACAGTCAGCGATAAGAGCTACTCGGATATGAAAAAGGGGTTCCTTAAGAAGAAAAAGGCTGCCAAAAAGAAGACAGGCAAAAAGAAGTATTAATGGGTATTGACCCGTGCTTCTTTGGTGCTAAATACCAGTCAAACACAACGGACTCCCTAGGTCCCTTCATTGCAGGTTTTCTTTGTTTTTCCCTGTAGTGAAAACTTAGGGAGTCCTTTTTGTTTC
>VMHT01150639.1_pt1 | contig 13230 bp, 24 predicted proteins | sample 4693611 | NCBI WGS metagenome assembly VMHT01 (sample SAMN12280063, study PRJNA550983) | marine metagenome | isolation source: seawater sampled from same location over 5 years 0.02-0.2 micron viral filtrate | place: USA: collected off the coast of southern California halfway between the port... ... | reverse complement strand
TAGGACATATTGCCTATGAAGCTTCGGTGTATGCCCCTGCGCTCTGGGGATATTGGACTGGGGGCGTCAATCCATTTAACTCTGCGGTTGGCCAGTCCCATTCGCTCCACATCGGATGGCCCCAGAGTAGCACTGATAAGGACTATCTTGCTGGTTTTCTGGGGCCAAAAGATGGGTGCGCTGTTCTCGACCGACAGCGGTATGAGCTTGATACATTCCTTTTCTACGCCACGATACAGATCCGTCGTTACTTGTATCAGAGTCGACGGTGTAAGGGAGTTCAGTTCCTCATTGAGCCGCCGAAGCGTACTCGTTGTGGATGCTTGTTGTGCCCATTCTTTTAGCTGTGCCAGTGTTCTCACACTAGAAGGATACGAAAACTTGTGTCTCCATATCTTACGGGCAGCAAACTCCTGTAGCGTACCTAGTAACAGATGCGCCTCGTCAACAATTACCACGTTGCGCTGTAACTTGTGAGCAATGTAACTATAATAATTTACACACACAGGCTCGCCTACCCTCTTGGCGGCGCTTAAATCCTTTGTGTACTCACTTCCTTTTGGCCCCCACTTATATACCTTGCGGCGGAAATCCTTTTCCGTCATCTGATATTTTTCAATCCAGTAATCTTCCATGGCACGGACTGTCTTGAGGTGGGGGAAATCATCCAAGTTTTGCTCTCTGAGTATGTTATTAGGTACGGTAATAGCAGATGAAATACCATTAGCCAGTGACCAATTCTGTATGGCCACACTGATAGGGGCCTTGCCAAAGGCCGTAGGCGCTCTGACAATGATTACATCATGGTTATCCCAAGAACTTTCTATTGTGTCCAGAACCTCTTCCTGTCCTGAGCGAAAGCTGGGGTATGGCCAATAGTCTTTAAGATTCATGCTAAGATTCTTTCCTTAAAAATTTCATTCCGGTAAGGGTCATAAACACTGTGCCTGCGTCAAGCACGGGAAACAGTATCAGGGGATAGGCAAGGTCGTCAACTGAGGGCTGATAGCCCCCCGCCATGGCCTTAAGTATCAACAATAGATATACCAGTGTAGTCATTCTAGTCCTCCAATCGTTTTAGCGCGTCCTGAAATTGATTCACAAGCTTTACTACGTCAGTCAGGTGAACATCAGACTGGTCGATCCTGTCCCTGAGTTTCATGTGATCTTTTCTCAAGGAGGCTTCTTGCTTCTTAAGTTCTTCCAGTCTGTTATTGATCAGCTTCTTGACGTCTTTCATTATACGCATCCCTTATAGTATCTACGTTCCAATAGTCATTGGCCGCTGCCAGCCCATCCAGCAGCTCCATTCTCTTGGGTTCAGTCCTTAGTCTTTTGTGCCCATAGCCGTCTGCTATGCACATTGCCGCGACCCCCATATAAATAGCATCGCTTTCGTCTCCCTTAATCCAGCCGCCCAGCCGTGTCGCCACTGCTTTCCACGTGCTGACATTAAGCTCAATCAGATGGCTGGTGCCAACGCTGCCTATTATTATACCGCAAGCCTGAACCAGTGCTTGGCTGGCGATGTATCCCCAGATGTCTTCCAGTACCAGTACATCGACCTCAGACTGAAACTCCTCCACAAATACAGTGTGTAAGGAAGCCAGCCTTTCGGCCTTGGCTGCGCCGTCCACATCATAGACACCGCTGGAAACTAGCTGGCCTTGATCAAACAGTGCCCATCCCCCTTGCGTTTTGTGTCCTGTCTTTCGATCATAGGCACCCGAGCTGGGGTCAATCGCTAGAACTTTCCCCGTCATCAGCCGGTTCCGATTCGCCTTGCAAGCTTTCTGTGTCATTTGCCTCTTCCTCTTCTTTGCTCTTTTCCCTGAGCATTGTTACTGCATCCCGCACCCCAAGCCTGTAGCCAGCTTGGTGTATGAAGTCTAGGTACTCGCTTATGGCCTCGGCGTTTGCTCGCTTGATAAACGACTTGACCTCTCCAGTGCTGGTCGGCCTGTTCTTGGGTCCGAACTTTCTTACTTTACCCATTACTTAAATCCTCTCAGTTTACGTTCAACGGCATCGTCTCGGTGGGGCACTTCTGCCATTGTTTGGTTCCACCACCGTATGCAATCCTCTATCTCTTCTCTTGGCAGTCCTGCTTTTTGGCCGGACTTAAACAATATATACATGTGCATGTGCCTGCCGCCCATGTCTCTGCGGGCCAGCAAGTTCATAAAAAAATCAAACAACTTAGTCGGGCTTGTCTCCTCCAGCTCCCAGTCCGTGTGTACTATTGGGGGCGGCGCCAGCATCCTGATCTCCAGCAACCTGCCTTGTTGTACGGACAGTCTGCGCTTGATCTCCTTAGTGGTTCGGTGGACCGCACCCGCTGCCCTGAACTGACCGGCGGGCCTGTAGATAGTGGTATCAATAAGATCCCACAGTCCTACCGACTTCAGCCAGTGCTTCTGACTGTAGATGACGTTAACCCCCACCATGGGCTGGATAGGTATGTGAACGTGGCAACCTCGATTGCCTGTCGTCCAAACCTCGTACCCTATTCCCAGCTCCCGCAACAGGGACTTGGCCTTCGCCACATGCTCTTGCTTGTCAATGTCAATCAACAGCGTGTCGGAGTACAGCATCTTGCCGTCCAGATTTTTCATGTGCTTCTGCGCCACTATCAACTTCTCGGTGACGGGAGGGAATCCATACACCGAACGAAACTGAGCGTTGCCAGTCGCCGTGTCGCTTAGTATTGGCGGTCCCTTGCGGACCAGTGTTTCTCGCCACTCGTATTTCATGTTGATGCCTATATGTAGTGTTTTACCAGTCCTGTGCCAGCGAGGGAATGGTCCTCATGTTTCTTGTCAACATAAGTAATGCCCAGCACTGGGTTATAGTAAAGCTGATGAAGCTTTCCTGTGTTGCGATTAACAAACATATCTTCCAGATACTCCAGGGGGCTGCCGTCAACCTTGCAATAGACTTCTTCCGCCGCATAGTCTACCATGTCAATGGCCTTGTCCGGCGCATAGGGTGCAATTCTGAGGTATACCTGATATAACGTCTCGGCAATGTCGCCCTTGTTGTACTCCAGCATCTTCTCAAACGCTTCCGGCTGTCCCTCGGAGCACCTGTCCCACAAGCTGAAGTCGGTCGGTATCTTGCGAGAGCCGATCAGCGTCTTGCTCAGTTGGTCCAGCTTTTTACTGGTGAGGTTTATCTTCTCTAGCATGCGGTAAGTACACACTACCTTGCACTTGCTGGGGTAGGGCCACCCAAGCTCGACAAATCTGCCGTATATCCAGCCAGTGTCGAACCTTGCGTTGTGAGCGATGATCACCTTGGCCTTGTCTAGTATGTCCCAGATACGCTTAAGAACGAACTCATCGTTAAGTGGGTCTTCCGAAAATTTAGCTGACATGTGATTGCCAAAGCCGAACATGCCGTCCTTGCCTTTGGTATACAGGTCATACAGCGTGCCCCCGGCTACGGTCAACAGTCTTGTTTCACTGTTAAGTTGGTGTGCCGAGATGTGCTGGGTGCCGGTTCGGAATACTCTTGCGTTAACCAGTGACGTTTCTATGTCAAGGAATACTGCATCCTGCATCATCTTGACTACGTGTGGGCTATTGGTGTCAAAATTAATCATCCGTGTCCTCCGTTTTGACTACTGAAAGGGATGGCCCGAGGTCTTCCCCTGTAGCCAGCTTGGTAATAAATTCTTTGAGTTGGTCGGTGTCGTGCTTGACTGCCGCAAACCCAGACTCTATTACGGCCCTCTTGTTTTTGGCGCGGGAGAGCACCTCCTCTCCCATGCTGGGCTTTATAAGCTTATCTATCAGTTCGTTCTTGGCTTCTTGGATCATAAGCATGTCAATCAATGTATCGTCAAGCCCAAGGTCAATAGCCGAGTCCTCAAACCCCAGCAGCTTGACCTGCTCAATTACCGCCTCTGAGTCGTAGTGGGCGATGATTGTGTTTTGGTTGGGCACTACCACTCGGTAGGGGTAGAAAGAAGACAGCCCATCCTCGAATGGGTCGTGCCGATTAAGCCTTATCAAACAATAGTTTTCACTGTCGGCAATCCTAATTGTCACCGAGGGGCCGGGGTATATCTTCCTAATGGCCAGTAATAGTTCTTGCTGCGTCATGTAATCCTCATCAGTTAAGGTCATCCGACCCGCCTTCATTGGCTCTTATTCTTGTCCATATTTCATCTTCGAGTACCACTGCCATGAGTCCATGCTCACTCAGTCGCTCTGACAAAATCTCTGCTAGAGCTGCCCAATAGCTGACGTCCAAGCAAAGTTCGTCATAGTCTTCCTCACTCAAGCAAACAAACTCTAGGTCATTTTTTGAATCTTTCATCATATAACTCCTTAAACTCTTCCATGTATCCCTGCTCGATCATTATCTTGCAGCGTTCTCTGGTAAATGTGTGTACCCAAATATACATAAAGTTAAGTCTGTTACCTGTTTTTATTTCTTCTCTCATCTGCATTACATAATGATACAAGAATAAAGATAGCCTGTGTTCGGGGAAATAGTGCATACTTGGAAACATGATGCTTTCGGGTATGGTGTAAACTGCGCCACTGATAAAAAATTGAATGTACCCTGACTTGTGGGTTACTCCAAAAGTGTGTCCGATCTCGTGCATAATAAGAGCAAACTTTTGTAACTCGGTAATTTCATTCCAGTAACTTTCTTCTATTAGTATCAGGTCCGGGGCACATGCCACCCCCACCGCACCCCCCAGACTGTCTTCAAAATAAATGTCGATGTGTCTTACGTCCTGTTGTATGGCCTTGCCGACTTTATCTCGGACTCGACTGAGTTCGTTTGCTTTAAGCGTGGTTGTCTGTACTAAAACTATAGCAGATAATAGTAAAGATGTCAAGTAATAAATTAAGTTCATCAATTTCTTTCTGGCTTTCCGGCCCGTCCTTGGTTAATTTTAATTCCCTCAAGCACCAGCCTGAATGGGCTGTCGCCTTCGGGCACCATGGGTATGTGGTCATCTACGTATATGTGCGTTATGGTAGCACCAGTTATTTCTTTTGTGGCAGCACTGAACTCGGCCAGTGCCGCTTGGAATCTTTCGACTTTATCCACGCGATCGCTCCTTAAGCATCCCTAGGGCAATGCAAGAATATCCAATCAGGTCTTTAAAGATATCCTCAACGCCCTCGTTTTCTACCTCTAACTTGCCGGACTGACAAAAACTCTTAAGTCGCTGAATCTTGTCGCCGACCCTCACCGAAAGGCCAACTAGGGGGTCAACACCATAGCTCAGAGACTCTTCAAAATTGGCGAACGGCCCGCCGCCGGCTGTGTAGTCTGTGTTTTTCTTTTTAATCAGCTCTTGCATATCGTAAAAGGTCTGCTCGACAAAGAACAAATACTCTTCTTTTGACATCCTGCTTTCCATTTGATCTCCTTGTGTTGTTGTTTTTTCTGGCAGGGTTCCCCCTGCTGCTAGGTATCCTTCTAGCGTGTATTCTTTGCCTTCTATCAACCACCCCTCATCTTTGACCTGTCCGTTTTCGTCGTATTGAACGGCAGCATGACCATTGGTTCGGTGCAGTTTACCGTTTAGCCACCACGACTTACTTTCTACCTTTCCGTTAGGGTAGCGCCATATTCGTGCAGGGCCGTCGGGACAATGAAGCTCGCCGTCCTCGTTTCGATATTCGCGCAGCTCTCCGCCGCCTGGTAGTTTTGTGATTTCACGCTTTGTCATCCAGTAGTTCCCACTCATTATTTACTTCATTAACAGTAACATGAAATCTGTTACCCAGTTCTGTCTCGGCTGTGACAAAATCATTAAGTAGGTCTGGGCCTACCTCTACTATTTTTATAGTATGGCCGTACTGATCTTTATATAAGTCCCCTACTTTCATATTTGTAAACCCCTTTCGTTAACTAAGTTCCAAAAATGTTCTTCCAGCGCCCCTATTATTTCTTCTGCGCCCTCGGTTTCTTCCACAAGCTTGTTTAATTTTATGCAAGGGTATCCGTGTTTTCTGGCAGGGCGAAAGACTTCTTGCCATATATCGTGCAGTGCTGCGTGCGCGTCGGGGCCTTTAACAAAATGATCAAGCTGTTCGATGTCGTCGCTTTCCAGTTCTAGTTTAAATTTCATTTGTTGTATCCTTCTACTTTAAATTCTGCAAAACAATCACACACTTCCGGCTCGCCGGTCAGTGCTATGTTACCTCCCAAGTCTTCATTAGTGCGGCGCAGCGCCTCGAACACTGCCTCTACGGTGGCCTCCGCCTCGTCTTTGTGGCACTCGGTAACTGTCTCGTCATGGAAGTCACACACTATAAACTTAAACCCCAGATTATTTTCTGTTCGCACACGGTCCAGATGGTACAAGAACGTAAGCAAATTGTCGTGTCCCGTAGATTGTATCGAACGATTAAGTATGTCTTTTTCGTACTTAGGGGGAACACTCATTGGCCTGTCGCGACCATTAAGGAACCATCCATGCTGGGCAGACCACTCGGCCCCCAGCCTTGACTCATATTCCTTAACACCCGAGAACAATTCCCAATAGTCAGCAAGCATATCCTTAGCTTCGGGCCGGGTTGTGCTGTGCCCAAGATTAGTCAGGGTGCGCCATATCTTGGCAGGGCCAGCACCGTAAGAAGCGGCTAGGTGAATTACTTTGGCTACGCCACGCAGGTTCTTGGCATGTTTTTTGGTTGCCTTGATTGCCTCTGGAGTTGGGGCGAGAGGATCATAGCCGTGACTGGTAAGCCCTGCCGCCAGCGGCCCCAGCCTGGAGCCTACAAACAAATAGATATCATTAGCAATCCCCTTGCCATACACTTCCCACATTGCCGAGTCTTCCGAAAGCTCGGTAAGTACGACCGGCTCCAGTGCGCTGAAGTCAAACTGAACTAGCTTGTGGTCCGGCCTTGCCGTAAGGTTCTCTAGGTACCCTGCTTTCTTGGGTATCTGCTGTATGTTAACGCTGTGACCACTATAGCCGCCTCCACTGCAACGACCTGTAACAGTGCCGTGAACCCTGAGACTGGTGGGGTGGGTACTGTCTGCTTGTAGCGAGTCGAGCATTGCCGTCACATATCCTCGCTCCTTGATCAAGTCATTGTACTCTGCTAGTATCTGGCTGGCATCACAGTCAAGCTTTACCAAAACTTCCTTGTCTACTGAGAACACTGGCGGCTCGCCGTGATAGGCCTTGCCCTCTACGGTCATCAGGCAGGTGTCCCCATCCATGATGTCGGCTTCCCAGACTACCCACTCCTTCTTAGTGACGGTATTAAACTTAGTTATCTGTTCGCCTTTCCAATTAGTTTTTATCTTTATGTTATCAAGCCGGAACAGCCTTTCGTAAAACAACCACCTGAGCTGCTGCTTACTGCTGGCATTAAAATGATTAGTGTCCCTAGCCTCCTCCATTTTCTGCTGCCACTTACGATAGCGTGCCGTAACCTTGCCTATTTTTGTAAACATTCCAGGTTCAAGGTCTGCTATTGCTTGGACCTGCGCCTCATTGTATTCATTAATATGTTTAGTGGCCGCAGACTGGTACAGAAACTTATTCATATTTTCTTCAATCCTGACATTAAGATTGTCAAGATACTCTTGAAGTCTTTCCTGGTTTACGTACAGGCCGTGCCAAAACTGCTCGTTAACCAGTCTTGTCAGTGTCATAAACTCGCGTTCATACAGCGACATTAATTCAGGAAACATGTGGTTAGTTTTGTGCAAGTGCAAGTCTAGCTGCATAGTAGATACCACGTCCAGCCCGCAGTAGTGGCCCAGTATATCTACGGGTGCCCGCCACATCTCGCCCTTGACCGGCTTTTTCTTCCCGCCGCTGTTCCTGTAGTAGCCGTTGTCTATTAGCCACTTATCCAGATGCACTTCATTAGTTTCTTTCCAGCCCAAAACTTCAGTCTGCGCAGTCTTGAGCGACCACGACTGGCCCTTGTTGCCTCGATTATCCGTAAGCTTATACAGTATCATGGTGTCGCCAATCCAGGGCCACCGGCGAGGACTGTAGCCAACGTCAAGCGCCAAGCGATGCAGCACCTTAGCATCAAAGCCGATGTTGTATCCGACTAAGTTTTGTTCGTAAAGCCGGCTGACGAGATCACTCATGCCCTCGGCGCTGGCTTGCGGCAACTCTACATACACGCCTTCGGGGCACAAAGAACTAGCAATGCCCACGCCTACGGCCCGAAAGTCCTCCGCCTTTACATCCAGCCCGGTAGTCTCAAAGTCAATATAGGTCGGCCCGCTGTCGCCAAAGTATTGGGGAAGCTCGCTAATACAGTCGATAATCTTGGGCTGGGTGGGCCTGGTGTTTGCTGGTTTAATAATCATCGGTAGGTTCCTTTATAGCTCTTGAGACACTTAGCTGTTTTTATAGCTGGGTACAGTATCAACCTGCCTAGTAGAATAAACAGGAAAGAAAACAACATATAGATCAAGGAGAGTAAGACAGTAACAACAGTAGCCGTTGCTTCAATCATCGAAGAAGCTCCTAGTTGACTTAGGTATTACTGCATTAATCTTGTTGAACCTGAGTATGTCAATGTCGCTTCCCTTGAACCCTGTCTTGCACTTTATGCTGCGGTTTACCAGAGTGCCCAGGACGTGCATCTCGCCGTCTAAAAGCTGGTCAACCAGTGTCATAAGCTCGTTACTGTCCAGACATGCGGCAGCCATAAAAGCCTTAAGTTTTGGAGACAACACTTCGGAGTTGCTGAACTCTCGGATAAACAATCTGGTATCCAGCTTGTCGCCGTGGCGGTCCTTCACATAGACTATTACACTGGTAGGACTTACAGAAAGTTTTTCTATGTTTACATCGTGCCACTGGTCAGGTTGCAGCACCCCCAGCGGCGCTTCCTTAGTTAAATCTCTTTCGGGTCTGGCAGTGCCAGAAGTTCTCTTACGGTAGGTCATGCTTACTCCAAAAAAAATATCCCCCGAAGGGGATGTATTACTCGCCGATAACCAAGTTGAAGTTTGGCTGGTTGCTTCCTTCTTCGTAGAAGCTGTTAGTAAAAATAGCGCAGCCGTCTCCCTTAAAGAACGGCGTGCCGTCCTTTTCAAAACGAGTAAGTGTTGCCACGTCCTCTAGTGGCGCGTCGTTATCGTCGAGGGGCTTCTTGACAAGGCGACGAACACCCTCAGTCTTGGTGTCTTTAAACACCATGTACCGGATGTTATTCTCCTTGTCTGCGCCACCAAGATAGATGTTACCCTTAGCTGATTCTTTCTGCCATAAACCTATTCTCATAAACTCTCTCCATATATGAATTACATGTCCCACCATGGGACACTAGAAACTTGACGTAGTTTTTTTCTTTGGTGCCGGCTTCTTGGCGGGCGCTTTGCCGGACGCCTTGTTGCCGTCGTCGTCCTCGGCCTGAAGACCGAGCAAGGACTGAAGCGAGTAGCGCCGGAAGTATGTAATGGCCGAACCCATCTTTTGTGCATCGTTAACCGTAGGTATGGGGTGGATGCTGGACAGTGAATCGCCTGTCTCGCTGTCAATTATTACGGTTTTAATTGCCGGAAGTCCATTGACTTCTTCGAGGGGCTGGATTAATACCAGTTTGTTCTTAGTAAGCACGGGCTTTACTGTCTCAAGTAGCTGGTTAATGTCAAAATACTTAGACTTAAAGAACGGGTTGTCGCTTGACTTTTTAATGGGCGATATTTCTTCTTGTACTTTCAGTAACTTGGTGTATAAACTTTCCATGGTAGCTCCTTTTATGGTTATATTATTTACACATAAGCTTACAGTCGTTCAGCCAATCGTCCCACGACTCGGTGGAAGCTTCTGCAAACTCATAGTATTTAAGTTGGTTGTCTTTCTTGAGTTTCTTTCCCCATATATCTACGCTGGTATGCGGGCTGGGTATCGTGCCAGTAGCCACGCAGTCGGCGAGGTATTGATAATATCGGTCGATGCCGCTGGCCGTTATAATAGTCGGCTCCTCATTTACAAGCAAGGTATCACCGTCCCAAGCCAGATCAAATAAAGTCATAAAGGGGGAAAGGGTAACAGGCTTTCCGGTCCTGTCGTCTCGGCGCAGTGCGCGGTGGTCGTGGTCAAACTTATTAGCTCCAAAGTAGAACACGTTGTGCCAGCTACGGTTTACATAAACCAACAACCACGGAAGCTTGTTGTTCTTGTATGAGTAGTGTGCCGCTTGGCATACGTTAACAGTCTTGGGGTTGTTGCCGAGGAAGTGGCCGACGCTCATAGCGGTGCCGACACTGAATATACCTTTAAGTTCTATTCCGTACACGTCCTCATCGTCCATTGTAAGAACCTTGAAGTCGGGCCTGCCCGTTACTGGGAAGGTCTTGCCGTGGCTGGTCACGGACCACTTGACCGGGCACTCTTCTTCTTGAAGAAAGTTCATGCCACTGGCTTCCATCCACGCCGCAAGGTTGTCCTCGTTACTGTGTCCAGCTTGGAACAACAAGGAGTCATCCATAGTAGTAGGCATCTGTATCCCTTGCGATCGGAGGACGGCAGTGCGGGGGTCACACCCCAGTATCGTGCCATCCTCAAGCATACAACCACTGTTGCCACCACGGAAGCAGTCAGTCTTTAGCGACTCGGCTAGTTGGTCTGCTGCGTTTTCCTTTTCATAGCCTGACTTCAGTTTGGAATAAAACTTTTCTCGGTACATCCTGTACTCCTTTAGGTTATTAACTCTCTTATCATATTTGTATAACGCTTGAGTGTTGTTCCCTCTAGTGCAGGGCTTGTGTTTACCTCGAACACTGCTACGTTACCATGTTTATCTGTTGCTACGTCTACGGCTCCAAAGTGCAGGCCAAGACACCTGATTGCTGCGATGCTTGCGGCGCTTACTTGCGGGGGCAGGTCTATGTTATTTCTGCAAAACACCCGACCATTATTGTAGTTATATATGTAATCATCTGCCTCTTGTCCCCGTCGTCGCAGCTTGGCCTGATAGTCGAACACCTTGTTAAAAGTAGCGTGTACTCTGTACTCTGTTACTTTGTCAAACATCTCAGTGTATAAAGGTGCTTCGGGTATATCATCCCCTTGCTGCACTATGATTATACCACGACCACTGTTACTTGTCAAGGAAGTTCTTGCAAATAATATTTTATTTGAGGCAGCCGCCTGTTCTTTGTCGGTGTAAAACACAGGAACAGGAACGCCCGCTTGGTGCATAAACTCTAGGGCAGTAAGTTTGTTGACTGCTCTAGCCACTGCACCGGGCTTATTAATAATTCCGTATGGTGTTGGGAAATTTGGACTACAACTGCTGCCCCAATTAACAATGATATGTCCGTAGTTGTTTCTGAATTTACCATTAGCTCTTACCCTTCTTACACCAAGGGCCTCGGCCAGCCCCTTGGCTGAACGCGACCCCAGTTTGTATGTTAATAAAGCTGTCACGGCAGATTCCTTATTATTTGATAAAAAGTTACTGGGCTTTCTTCAAGATCGTTAAGACTCCAAACGATCTCATCTGGGTTCTCCTCTGCGATTTCTTCCACAGAGTTATAGTCTAGCCAGCAACCAATTGAAGTGCTGCATTTTTGGTAGAAAATTCCCTTAAGGCGTTCTCGGTTGCGCCACACACAATCTCTTATTGTTGCAGAATCTTCTAAGTTATAGACTTTTTCTATTTTATTTACAAACTTAGAGACTACTTCTGTATATGTTTTTTCGCTCATTCCATGGTCTGGTCCAAACCAGAGGGTTACGTCTTGACTCATAAAAACTCCTTAAACTTTTTATCTATTGCTGTATAATTTTTACTGTACCTAGAATAATGTACCTGAGTTGTGCTGTGCCAGCAAGCTTCGGGCACTTTCCTGTGCTTACAGGCAGTAAGCTTGTCGTGCATAACCAAGGTAAAAGCGTACATGGCATACTCAAGATTGGACCTCAGATAATTTTTATCAAACCCATACCGTCTGATTGTATCGGTGTGAAACTGAAACACCCCCAAGTCTTTTCCCGACCTGCTTATGACTCCTTGGTAGTCGCTCTCTAACTTTGCAATGACCAGTGCTCGACGCAACATTTGCGGCTTATCGTAGAAGTAAGTACACAGTGCCCCTGCCAGTCCTCCATTGGGAGTGGTGCTAGTCGCTGTCATTGCTGCCATCACCCTGTCGAAGCAGGTGGCTGCCATAGTTTGGTGGCTTAACATTACTGACACTAACAACAAAATCACTTTCATTTTCTCTCCTCGCGTATCCACAAAGGGTACAGTATTTCCAGCCCGGCTTGTTTGGTTTATCACTGAGAACAGTGACGTGACAATTATCACATATCATTAATAATCCCCTTGTATAACTACGCGAGGATGAACTTTCTTCTCATTAATAATACGCTTGGCCGCCTGTTCAAGCTGCTTTTCTTTCTTGAGCGCCTGTTCCGTTTCTTCTTGCCGCCGGATAAGGTTTTCAATCTCTGCACGTATGGCCGGAAGCTCCTCACTGCGGGCCGTCATAACTTTATCTATCCACTTGTCAAAATTAATACCACCATAGTATGTCATTGCTATTTACTCCTTGTTATTGTCACCTAGTACAGACAGCCTTACTTGTTCCTCGTAATCTAGGTCGTCCTTATACGGACTGTTATAAGTTATACCATAACTGGCTGCCGGTGTCAAGTTAAATTCTTTGCGAATGATTGTACCAGCGACCACGGGCATCTCGCAAACGCTGTCAAGTGGGAAGGTAGAGAAGCTGCCGTCATTGTCGGTATACAGTGTATTAGTAACAGACCTGCTTATATAATAGACACCATCTATCAGGTCTATCATAAACACGTTGGCATATTCTTGACTTTGCATGTAACCCAGAGCACCCCAGATGCCTTGCTCCTCTAGGTACTGTCCTATTATGTTGCTGTCAACATTAAACTGCGCCTGCTCTTTGCCTTGGAACACCCCGTTGTGACAGTACAATACGTCGTTTGACTGCCAAAAATGTACGTTCTCCAGTCCAGTTCCGCCTCTGGTACTGTACCGCTGGTGGATAAAAGCTTGGGTCCAATGGTTATTTGCAAGAAGCAGGGCTTCAACATCGTCCCAATTCTTAGACCTGAGAACGCTGTGTTCACCGGTGTCCTCGTCTATTAGAACTAGGGCACTGCCATGATAATTAATAAGAGCGCCGTCCCTGAGATGTTCCAGCCACTCATTTATATTTTTTTCCCAAGAAGTTCTTGTTATTGTATGTATCTGACACATATTTACACCTGCTTAAGTTGTTGTTTAC
>VMHT01086957.1_pt1 | contig 13230 bp, 24 predicted proteins | sample 4693611 | NCBI WGS metagenome assembly VMHT01 (sample SAMN12280063, study PRJNA550983) | marine metagenome | isolation source: seawater sampled from same location over 5 years 0.02-0.2 micron viral filtrate | place: USA: collected off the coast of southern California halfway between the port... ... | reverse complement strand
ATCGCTAAAGGTAAAATGTCAGCAGCTTATTGGGCTGATAAAGTTAAATGGTAATTGTTATAAATAGTACTAACAAAGGAATACAAGAATGGCCGATGAAACTACAAAGGCCCGTTTAGAAAGAATTGAAGATAAGATGGATAAGATGGCAGACGCACTAATATCCCTTGCTCGATTTGAAGAAAAAATGGAAGCCTATAACAAGTATCGGGACGATTCTTGGCAAAGAATGAATAAGTTTAGTGAAAAGCTAGATATTATAGAAAAGAAATGCGATGAAAACGCTAATACCGTTGGAGTTATTAATAAATTGTTCTGGATTTTTACCGCAGTTGCGGCCAGTGCAGTTGCAGCCCAAATATGGATGTAAGGAAAAAAAATGAAAACACAAGACATTAAAAATATTGCCCGGGCCATGCAACAGGTCCAGGAAAAATTAAAAGGTGATCAACATAAGCTTGATCATGATAAAGACGGCGACATTGATGCAGCCGACTTTAAGCATATGCGAAAAAAGAAAAAGTCAGATAAAGATGATGTTGAAATGAATCCTAAAAAAGGTAATGACCAAGCTACTTCAGATGTAGGTGAGGCAGCATCTAAACAAGTAGATGAAATTTCTCGGAGTATGACACCAATGAAAAATAAATTTGGTGGAACTGTTATTCCTAAAAAGTTTGATGCTTATAAAAAGCATATGAAGACTCATAAATTAGATGAACCAACAGTACGTATGATTCATCAAAACCCTGATGAGGCTGAATCAAAGCGTATGATGAAGAATCCAAAGTATGCAAAGGCAGTTGATATGTATAAAGCTGCACATAAAAATGAATCAGTCGATGAAGCTAAAAAATATTTAGATCAAAAAGATATTAAGAAGGCTTTGGCAAGCATCAAACCTCCAAAAAAGAAGCCTACGTTGCCTAAAGCCCCATGGGATAAGGAAGATAAAATGAAAGAAGATACCGCCCTTTGGCCAGTGTATTCACGTATTTTAGAAAATCGTGCAGCACATTATAAAGGTGCGGCCGCTCCTGAAACTAGTGACGATAAACTAAAAGGTGCTGGCGCAAAGAAAATGAAAGCCGATTTTGCAGGTAATGCTGCTGATCCCGATCTAGAGAAAAAGGGCCATGACGATGCTGCTAAAGCAGGCCGCGCAGGTCCAAACGGTAAAAAAAGATCGAATGATAATTCAAACGGTGATAAAGTGATGCAAAAACTTGCAGCTGCTTATGGAAAAGTAGTATCTGAAAATAAAGATGGTCTGGATTAATATAGGAGAATAAATTATGTATGATAAAATTATGGATTTTTTGGGTAGATTTTTAGGAACTAAACCGGTTAACACAAAGCTTATTTTTCCAGATGAGCCTGTGGCTGAAAAACCGGTTGTTGCAACTGAAGTTAAAAATCTTGAAGTTACTGTTGTTGAAACCAAAGCTCCACCTAAGGTAGAAACAGAGCCAAAAGTTGATATGTCTAAAATGACTAAAGCTCAAGTAGTAGCGGCCGCAAAAGAAAAAGGCGTTACTTTAAATATGAAAATGAAAAAGAATGAGATGCTTGCCGCTTTAAATGAAAATTAAATTAACAGAAGACAATATTTATCTTTATGCTGCTAAGCACTATAGTAACCCAAAATATATTGATATCGAAGAATTTGAAGAAGATCTGCAAAGATTTAAATATATTAAAAGATTATTAAATAGATATATTGTGAATGATCATATCAATGAACGATTAATATTAAATCATTTAATTGTGATCTTCAATTCTTTTGGTATAGAAGCCAGTTTAAATATTTTAGATTTAAAACTAAAAGATGAACACTGGCCAATTGTGAAACCGTTTTTAATATTTTTAAAATATATTCGCAATGATCAATATACTAACATTCCGATGGATCCGGATATTGTTGAACGCTTGAGGAAAGTTTAATGGGAATTCTTAAAAAAACTGGTGACCTGGTTTATACATTTCGTTTCCTCAGATTGTTAACAACAAATTTTGAGGACACTACTGCTTATAAACTCGGCTTAATAGATGAAAAAGGCAAAAAGCTTCGTAAGGCTGAAACATCTGAAGAGAAGGATGTTTATACTCCTTTTCATAGATTAGTTTTTAATATTAAAAAGCTGATTCCAGGTGGGAAAATAGGTTCTTATGCTTCAGCATTATATCTTTTAAAAGATCAGTACAGCGTATCAGATAATAAAATTAAGCATGGGCTTGGTTTATTAGATATAGATATTACTGATATATTGTCTGAAGGATCGCAATGGTTAGTATTGGATGATGGTAAACTTTTACCTGGATCTTATAGACTAAAAGCGTGTAAAGTTATTAATGAAACGCTAGATGACGTTGTGAATGCAAAGGACTGGATATTAGTAGAAGATAACAGCTATCCTATAGGCGATGTATTTGGTTTAAATGTATATGAAGCCAAACATAAAAGAACTAATAAAAAGATTTTTGTAACAGTCGAAGAGTTGCTACTATGAAAAATCTAAAGTGGAAACGTGCCGGTAATGATGGAGAGATAGAAACAACTCATAAAGGTAATACATGGCGTGTTCGCAAGAACTACGATCATAATGACCGTCATACTGGTGAATACAGGATTGAGATTAAAAAGAAGAATCCTTATGGTGGCCACGATTGGCATTGGCATGACACAGTTTCTGGTAAAAATCATGCTAAAACAAGATTGCCAGATATGAAAGAAGAAGTTACGACAACAGCTGATGCAGGTATACCACAAGATACAAAGAACATGGGGCCTAAATTTACTGCACATAATGTTACTGATCGTCGTAGAAAAAAGAATCCAGTATTATTAAAGCGATTCAGAAAGTATATGGAAGACCATGGCTAAGTTATATTTAATAATAATTATAATGGGACTTTTAAGTGGAGTCGGATACGGTGGATATAATTATTATCTGTGGTCAGAAGCTACTATAGGTACATTACGAGAAAATAACGTTAAGTTAAAAACCGCAGCTGAAACGTTGCAGGCAACTGTTGAGAAAATGGCGGCCGATCAAAAGAAAAATGAACAACTAAATAAAGATTTAACCAAAAGATTGCAACAATCACAAGAGCACTTAGATAAACTAAGAGGTGTGTTTGCTAAGATCGATTTGACTATGGAGGCATTAACAAATGCACAAGGACTTGAAGACAGAGTTAACAACGCCGTTAACAAACTTATTGGACGGATCCAAGACGAAACTACTCCTCCTTCTGATAAGCCCGATGATACTGGCGGGGTGTCTGGGGAGACCGGCGGAGCCGGAAGTAGTAGTAACAACTAAATATCAAGAACAAAATATTCCTGTTCAAGAAAGACCAAAAGCAGTAGACTTTCCTCCTGTTGATTGGTTCGTTATTACTGAAGAAAACTTAGATGAAAAACTAGCTGAGATTGATACTAAAACTGGCAATGTAGTTTTGTTTACTATCACTCCTAAGGGTTATGAGAATCTAGCGATCGGCATAGCAGATTTAAGACGCTATGTTAAGGATCAACAGGCTATTATTGCTTATTATGAAGAAGCTCTAACTCCTGAAAAACCAGATAATGGTACCTCATCCACTCCAGAAACTCAGTAAGTTTATTATACACAGTTCTGCCGGTTTGTACACCCCCTAATTTAAAAAATATTTTTTTTATTTTGCAATATTTTGTATTTACAATCTACATATTGTAATATATAATACCACCTAATCAATATGAACACTACCGCGCGTAGATTTTCTGCGCGTGCAATTCTTTACTCATTAAAACCAGAGGTAATCACATGCTAAAAGTAATCCCAAATAATCAAGACGTAAACACACGCCACTTAATGTCACAGACAAAGTTTTATGAAGGTTATAGTAGATGGGATGATACTTTAAATAGATACGAAACATGGGAAGAAGCAGTATCCCGTGTGATGAATATGCACCGTGATTATTATAAAGATAAGATGACTCCAGAACTATCTTTGCTTATAGATGAAGCAGAGTCATTATATAAGCTTCAGTATGCTTTGGGTGCTCAGCGCGCGTTACAGTTTGGTGGAGAGCAGCTCTGGAAGCACCAAATGCGGATGTATAATTGTACATCTACATATGCAGATCGAGCAGCTTTCTTTGGTGAGTTATTTTATATTTTGCTTTGTGGAGCAGGTGCAGGATTTTCTGTACAAAAACATCACATTGATAAATTACCAGATCTTGCTGAAAGAAAAAAGCAAGCTAAAGGTTATGTGATCGAAGATTCTATTGAGGGTTGGGCAGACTCATTAGCAGTGCTCATGTCATCGTTCTTTAGGAACGGTGGAACCCACCCAGACTTTACCGGAAGAAAAGTGTATTTTGATTTGAATCAAGTGCGTCCAAAAGGAGCTAAAATCTCAGGTGGTTTTAAAGCTCCAGGGCCTGAGCCATTACGTCGTGCTCTTGATAAGATTGAACATATGCTCCAAGGGATTGTTCTAAGTGGACGCAAACGGCTTAAGCCAATTGAAGTATACGATATTGCTATGCATGCAGCAGATGCGGTACTTGCAGGTGGAGTACGACGTTCGGCTACTATTTGTTTATTCTCACCTGATGATGAAGAAATGATAAAAGCAAAAACTGGCAATTGGTTTATTGATAACCCTCAACGTGGCCGGTCAAATAACTCTGCTGTAATTGTACGAGATGAAATTACTAAACAGGATTTCTCTAATTTTATGGGTTCTATCAAAGAGTTTGGTGAGCCAGGATTCTACTTTGTAGAAGATAAAGATTTTACTACGAATCCATGTGTTGAAATCGGAATGTATCCTCAAATTGATGGTGAGTCAGGATGGCAAGGATGTAATCTTACAGAAATCAATGGCGGTAAATGTAAAACACCAGAAGAATTTTATAAGGCATGCCGTGTTGGCGCAATCTTGGGAACACTCCAAGCAGGATATACTGATTTTAAATATCTAAGCGAAACAAGCAAAAAAATCTTTGAGAGAGAAGCGTTGTTAGGCGTATCAGTCACAGGCTGGATGAATAATCCGGATGTGTTATTAGATTCTGATGTTCAACGTAAAGGCGCTGATATAGTAAGAGAAGTTAATGTTCTAGTTGCTTCTCTAATAGACATCAACCCAGCGGCGCGTACAACATGCGTGAAACCGTCTGGGAATGCTTCTGTACTACTTCAAACTGCTTCAGGAATTCATGCGGAACATGCACCAATGTATTTGCGTCATATTCAATTGAATAAAGAAACAGAGGTTGCACAGTTAATTGCTAAAACAAATCCCTATATGGTTGAAGAATCAGTATGGTCTAATAATGGAACTGATTATTGTATCGGCTTTCCTATTGTAAGTCCAGAAGGATCTCTATATAAAGAAGACCTATATGGTACAGAGCTTCTTGATCGTGTTAAACTCGTTCAACAAAATTGGGTAGAAGCAGGTACAAATCCAGAGCTGTGTGCTCATACAGATCTACGTCATAATGTGTCAAACACTGTTACAGTTCTACCCCACATGTGGAGTCAAGTAGAAGATTATGTATTTGAAAATCGTGGCTCTTTTGCTGGTATTTCATTTTTAAGCGGATCAGGTGATAAAGACTTTGCCCAAGCTCCAATGACAGAAGTATTAAGTGAAAATCAAATTGTGTCTAAGTATGGTAAAGCTGCGTTGTTTGCATCTGGCCTTATTGTCGACACACGTAAGCAAGGTTTCCGCGATCTTTGGGAAGCGTGTCAAGTTGCTCAAATGCCAGAAGAATACCGTGGTGAAGTCTCTGATCTTCGGGCAGAATGGATTAGGCGCTATAATAAATTCGCTGATAATTATTTCATGGGAGATCCAAAGGATGCAGAGTATTGTCTGAAAGATGTATTCCTGCTACATAAATGGACAAAGATCCAGCAAAACTTCACAGGTGTTGATTTCGTGGCGCAGTTAAATGAGAAACGTTTTACTGATATAGATACGATGGGCGCTGCAGCTTGTCAAGGCGGGGCATGCGAAATAACATTTTAAGGAATAAAATATGGAAGAAACATATTGGACAGAGTGTGATATTTGTGATCATGTATTAAAAGTAATTGTATTAGAGGGGGATGAGAAACCTACTTTATGCCCAATGTGTGGAGAGCTTGCTGATTATGAAGAAATCGATGAATAATGTGGCATTACAAAAATGAAGAATTTAACGAAACCCCTGAGGAATATCAGGGGTTCGTTTACGTTATAACTGAAAAAGATACTGGTATGAAATATATCGGTAAAAAATTCTTTTGGAAACCAAAAGTTCTCCCCAAAACAAAAAAACGCAAACGAAAAGTACGTACACGTGCAGAGTCTGACTGGAGAACTTATTTTGGATCAAGCCAAGAAGTAAAGTTGTTGATAGAAGAAAAAGGCGAAGATAATTATCACAGAGAAATATTGAGATTGTGTAAAACAAAGGGCGAATGCTCATACTATGAAATGAAATATCAACTAGAGGATGATGTGTTGTTAAAACCTGATGAATACTATAATGCATTTATCGGCGGAAAAATACATAGGCGCCATATTTTAGGTGTACAAACGGATGAAAATATGTTAGAATAATAACTAACATAAAGGAATATATTATGATTATTATAGACTACAACGGTATCGCAATCACTAACATAGTTACGCAAAAATTAGATCCGGATGAAAATTTAATTCGTCATATGATTCTAAATTCTATAAGAATGTACCGAGCTAAATTCAAAGATAAATTTGGTGAAGTAGTAATTACAGGTGACGCCGGTAATAATTGGCGATACAAAGAATTTCCTCAATATAAAGCTGCAAGGAAAAAGAATCGTAAAACTTCTAAGATGGATTGGAATGAAATCTTTCGTATTGTGAATCTCATTTGGGATGAACTGACAGAAAGCTTTCCATACAAAACCCTAAAGATTGATGGTTGTGAAGCAGATGATATTATTGGCGTGTTGGCGTATAATACACAAGAGTTTGGTCAGCATGAAGATGTTATGATCATTTCTGCTGATAAAGATTTCGCACAATTACAAAAATTTAATAATATTTCTCAATATTCGCCTATGTTAAAGAAATATATAAAGGTAGAACATCCGCGGAAGCAGCTATTAGAAATGATCCTAAGAGGTGATACTTCTGATGGTGTGCCTAATGTACTATCTGGAGATAACGTGTTTGTAGATGAAATAAGACAGACGCCATTGCGTCAAAAGGTCGTAGATCAACTAATTGAAGATCCATCTTCCCAAGGGCCCGAGGTTCTTAGGAATATACAACGCAACCGTCTTCTTATTGATTTGCAATCAACACCGAAAACTCTAAAAGAAGAAATTATAAATACCTTTAATGGACAAGATAAGTGGTCTAATAAAGGAAAAGTATTACCTTTTTTAATTGAGAAACGCTGCCGTCGCTTGGTAGATGATATTGGAGATTTTATTTAATGGCTTTGACAAACTCACTTAATGTGTACGAAGTAATTGAACGAGTTACGAAAGAAAAAAATAGAGCTAATAAAATTAGCATATTGCAGAAGAATAATTCTTGGGCTCTTAAAGATGTATTAAGAGGCACTTATGATGATTTAGTTCAATGGAGTTTACCTGAAGGTGATCCTCCGTATGAACCATCTGAAGAACATAACTGCCCGTCATCCTTGTTCAAACAGCACAAACATTTCAAATATTTTGTAAAAGGGCTTGAGGGTGATCAAGTTAATAATTTGAAACGCGAACGCATGTTTATTGACATGCTAGAATCGATTCATCCTAAAGATGCTTTGCTGCTTCTTAAAATGAAAGATAAGAAACAGCTTGGCGTAGGTATCACTAAAAAACTTATACAGGAGGCATATCCAGATTTAATAAAACGTTAATAGTGCAATATAATAAAAATAAAAGGAGATTGCATGACAGCTCAGTTTGAAAGACTTGAACAAGACGTCAATGAATTAGAAAATTACATTCAAAAACTCAGAAAAAGAAAGAGAGTGGATGGGAGTTTAATTACTAAATTAAAACAGAAAAAAGAGTTTTTAATTAATCATATAACTGAGAAAAAGGTTTTAGTGCAATAGGAGGTTTAGGTCAGCTGGTTCTGACCAGCTGGCCAATTCAAAGGATAAAAAATGCCAAGCTATACGTTAAAAGATACAAAAGAAAATATTACATGGGACATAATATGTTCATACAGTGAGTTGCAAGATACTCTCGATAATATGGATAATATAATTCAAGTTCCATCAGCACCCCAAATCGTGAGCGGTGTTGGTAATTTACATTCAAAAGTACCTGATGGTTTTAAAGATGTTTTAAGCCGAGTAAAAACAGGTTCCGCAGGTTATAACACGATAAAAAAATAATGCCAAAAAATAATAGTATGACCGTCCGGCTCGAAGACATGATTGAATACGAGCCAATCACCGAAAACCAAAAGGTCGCGTTTGAGGCTTGGGATGAAGATGATAATTTAGTATTAACAGGATCTGCTGGTACAGGTAAAACTTTCATAGCTATGTACATGGCTCTTGAAGATGTTCTAGATTCAGATACCTTTCATAGAAGAATTATTATTATTCGCTCAGCCGTACCAACACGCGACATTGGTTTTTTGCCTGGAACAGCTGAAGAAAAAAAATTAATGTATGCGATACCATACAAAAATATTTGTACTGAACTATTTGATGATAAAGGAACTTGGGGTAAATTAACAAGCTCGAACATAATACAATTTGAATCGACATCTTTTATTAGAGGATCTACATTTGATGACTCGGTGATTATTGTTGATGAAATGCAAAACTTAAACTTTCATGAATTAGATTCTGTTATTACTCGTGTAGGTAAAAACTCTAAAATTATTTTTTGTGGTGACTATCGCCAGACTGATTTTAGATTTGACGATGAAAAAGAAGGTGTTTTTAAATTTATGAAAATAATGGAACAAATGAGAAACTTTTCTATCGTACAATTTGGTTGGGATGATATTGTTAGATCAGGTATGGTAAGAGATTATATAATGACAAAAGAAATGCTGGAGATAGATTAATGTCACTTATAGAAATATATGGAACTTCTACATGCAACTGGTGCGATAGAGCCCGTGAAGCATGTATTCAATACGAATTAGATCATAGCTATAAATCTTTAGATGATCGCTTTGATGGTGAAAGTAACAAAGCTGAACTTCTAGAACGCTTTAAGGGTACACCAAGAACTGTTCCTCAAATCTACTGGGGAGGAAATTATATTGGTGGATATAATGAATTAATCACTGAAATTGAAAACACTCGCAACTTTGGACAGGAAAAAATCTAATGGCTAAGTACTCTCGTTTTGATTCTCGTAATAAAAAACGTGGTAAACATAAAACAGAATCTATTTCACAAGAAAAAGATTTTAAAATTAAATCTCCTAAGAAAAATAGATTAAAAATGAATGCAAAAATATACAATGAAAAAATTCAAACTTTGGAAGCTTAAGTTATCTGACTACTTAAAAAGAATAATAACAGCTAGTAGTGTACTGCTTAATGTATTGTTGGGCGGACACTCTAATCAAACTTTTTCTGCGCGGCAATACGAATTAAAACGTAAAAAGAAAATAAATTTAGTGTGGTTAATAGACCGCATTTTCCGGCGTGATGTTGAACATTGCATGATGTCTTGGGTCTATTGGAATTCTTATCTAAAAAAACAAAAATAAATGTGTACAATCGACTTTGTATATGGTACAATACATTATGAATGAATGAGGAATGAAAATGAGTAACTTAGATAAAGTAATTGTCACAGATTGTGATGGAGTTTTAATGAATTGGGAGTATGCATTTAATGTTTGGATGCATCAACAAGGACATACTTTAGCTCCTAAAGGTGAAGCTAAATATGATATGGGTGATCGTTATGGTTTACACCCTGATTTAAAAAAGCGACTAGTTCGTCAGTTCAATGAGTCAGCTGCAATAGGCTTTCTTCCTCCTCTACGCGATGCTATGTATTATGTAGACCTGTTACATAGAAAACATGGTTATGTTTTTCATATGGTAACATCACTTTCTTTAGATCCTTCAGCTCAGAAATTACGTATTCAAAATACTAAAAAATTATTCGGCGAAACGGCATTTGAACACTTTGTCTTTTGCGATACCGGTGCTGATAAAGATGATGAATTAGATAAATATTTTGATACAGGTTATTATTGGATTGAAGATAAAGTTGAAAATGCAGAGCTCGGAGATCGTATGGGTTTAGAAAGTATTTTAATTGAACATGGTCATAACATGGACAATAAAGAATTTCCTTTAATGAAAAACTGGAGCGAACTATATGAATACATCACTGGCTGAATTGCTTACACTCAGGTTTGAGTTTGAGCAAATAGTATCGTTCAGAAAAACATATGATTTGCCTAACTATAATGGTGATATAGATAGTTTGTATTATTTTGTTGAGAACGGTGCTAAGAAAAATCGCTTCAGGAAACGGTTTTATGAAGCTATGAATCTTGCTAAAAAGATTATAGAAAGTTATGAAAATGAAAAAACTAATTTACCAGGTTTACACAGGTAAACGTAAAAAATTATATGATTTTTGTACTGCTTCAGTAAAAAAATATGCTGATAGAATTGGTGCTGATTATATTGTACAGCGCCAACCTATACTTATGATTAAGCCAGATGTTTTTCAAACAAATAGATCAAAAGAATCATACATGAAATATGGAGGTTTTCTTCCTATTTACGAGAAAGAAAACGCATTTGCATATTTTAAATCATATGATAAAATAGCATTAATTGACGGTGATATCTTTATTAGAGATTCAGCTCCAGATATTTTTGACGAAATAAACGACGATTACGATTTTGCTGGAGTTGTTGAAAGAGAAATGCCTCTGAACGATCGTTATGTTGCTAAAATCACTAATTACTCTCGTATGCAATATAGTAATATTAAAAACGTAGATTGGAAATGGAATAATCGGGGTGCAGAATTCTATAATATGGGAATGATGCTAATGAATAAATCCATGGGTAAATACTTAAATGGTGAAACACCAGCTCAGTTTTTAAAACGACCTAGATTTAAACCGTTTATCGATGGCATGGGTGCATGGAAATGGTCAACCGACCAAACTCTTCTGAACACTTGGGTTAAAGAAGAGAAGATGCGCACAAAAAATCTAGAATGGAAATGGAACGGATTATATAATGCTGTTCCTAATAATAAACTACATGAAGCACACTTTATACATTTCTTTCATAAAACGGTGTTACCCATGGAAGGCGAGAACATCGAAGAACTAGCAAAGTTGGTAGGAATATCATGAAGTTTTTAGAAATAGCAGCAAGTCGTAAACGCGATTTAAATTGGGATGCAGTCAGGGATGTTGCAGATCCAGCTAATGGTGTAGAAAAATATGATCTAACAAATCTGCCTATGAAAGGTATTTTAGATAATACGTATAATGGGGTTTATAGTGAACACTTTATTGAACATCTTACAAAAGAAGAAGGCATAAACTATTTTAAAGAAATGTTTCGTATTATGAAACCGGGTGGAGTTATCAGGTCTATCTGGCCACCTATGGAATTCGTAGAATGGTTGAGACAAGAAAGCGATTTAGAAAATCATTCTTGGGTTCAACATTATTATAACTTCTATATTGTCAAACATAACTTTGCTCCTAAAGATACATGGCGTATGCGTATTCAAGACCAATGTGCTGAAGGTATTATGTGGCAAAATGGCGAACATAAGCATATATGGCGTAAGACAGAACTCATTGAATCTTTAAAGGAACTGGGCTATACCAACGTCAAAGAATACAAATATCAAAAAAGTGGATTAGTACCATTCAATAATATCGATACGCCTGGCACAGTAAGAGCATTTCATTCTGCAGTAGTAGAAGCTTCGAAGCCATGGTAAATATTATACTTCAGCATTTTGACGGAGAGTTGAGAGAGCTTGACAAATTATCTATTGCTAATATTCAAGAATATGCTAAGCTAGTAAATGCTGATTATAAACTAATCACTGGTAAACCTTTTCGAAAGCATCTTACATCACCTTGTCAAAAGGTTCATATGCTTCATGAAGAGTTTGATAATTACGATGACGTGTTAATGCTTGATATTGATATGTTTGCTCCTAAAGGTATGACCACGAATGTATTTAAAGAACCTGGCATTGGATTATATGAAAGTGTACAGCAAAGGCTACACCATAGACTAGCTGCTTCATATCCAATGCACGCTAGCCTTTTGCATCCATACTGGGGTGGAGCTATTTACAAATTATCAAAGAAGATGAGAGTTAAGCTTAGATCTGAATTAGGCAGTAATGAAGGTTGGATGCATCCATATAATAAACTTTATAATTACGAAGATGAGGGTATTATGCATACCCTAGCAGTTAAGTCTGGGTTTACTCCAGCAGAACCGTATCTTCATAAAAAATGGTGTCAATGCAGTTTTCTTCCTAATCCCGAGAAAGCAGGGTTTATTCACATAAGAACTAAAATTACACCTCAGGGTCCTAAACGTAAGAAAATAGAAAACTATCAAGCATTGGTCGATAAAGGCATACTATGAAAATATTAGTAGTAGGTGCTGGTTTTGCTGGAGCTACAGTTGCTCGGGAGTTGGCAGAGGATGGTCATCAAATATGTGTTATAGATCAAAGAAATCACATTGCTGGTAATGCATATGACTATACTAATGAACATGGTATTAGAGTCCATAAGTATGGACCACACATCTTTCATACCAGCAATAAACGAGTATTTGATTGGATAACTAAGTTTGGTGAGTTTGGTGAATACAAACATAAAGTAAAAGCACAACTCGCTAATGGACAATATGTTACGTTACCTGTTAATAGAGAAACAAAGGATATTGTTGGTAAAGAGAATATTATAGACACCTTCTACAGACCTTACACTAAAAAGATGTGGGGTATGGAACTAGAAGAATTAGATAATAGTATTACAAAAAGAATACCTATACGCGATGATGATAATGAATTATACTTTCCAGATGATCATTATCAGTTAATGCCTGTAAAAGGTTATACAAAATTATTTGACAATATATTAGATCACAAGAATATAGTTGTTTATTTAGATACAGAATTTAATAAAAGAATGGAAGATATGTTTGATCATGTTTTTAATTCTATGGCTATAGATGT
>VMHT01168596.1_pt1 | contig 13231 bp, 10 predicted proteins | sample 4693611 | NCBI WGS metagenome assembly VMHT01 (sample SAMN12280063, study PRJNA550983) | marine metagenome | isolation source: seawater sampled from same location over 5 years 0.02-0.2 micron viral filtrate | place: USA: collected off the coast of southern California halfway between the port... ... | reverse complement strand
TGGTTCGAGTGAGAGATTCTTTTTCGCCTGAGCCACCAAACGACTTGAACAAGACATCTGGTAGTGTTCTATTCATTGCCTTGCACATGATGAATGTAAGAATCAAACCAGATGCTCCGACAAGGGATCCTGCAATAATGAGTGCTGAATTCCCAATGATAAATCCTGTAAATGCGGCTGCGATACCAGACAGTGAATTGAGTAACGATACAACAACCGGCATGTCAGCCCCACCGATTGGTAATACCAAGACTATACCTAGCAAGCAGGAGATTCCTATGATGCTCCAAAGATACGTGGTGTTCGTTGGTTCATCGATGCTTAGGTAAATGAGAACTGCTACGGATACTACGAGAATAACCTTGACTGGATTCAGCCAAGGAGGGCCCCAAGTTGGTGTCTTGATCCACTTGCCAAAGACACTTACTCCGCCTTTGAGTTTGTACATTGCGAGAAGTGATCCCGTGAGTGTCATCCAACCAACGAGTGCCGATAGACCAGCAGCGACCATGATGACGGCAATCTCTAGATTTCCAGTAGGTATGTTCGATGAATCCTCCATATACCTCCATACTTCAGACAAAGCAACAAGGGCAGATGCAGCACCGCCAAAACCATTGAAGAGCGCAACGAGTTCAGGCATCCCTGTCATCTGAACACGTACAGCCATGATGTAACCGATAAGTGAACCAAGTGCTACTCCAGCACCAATCAGAACCCATTCAGCGTCACCCGCTAATTCCATACTTAGGATTGTGGTGAGAACGGCAACAAGCATCCCGAGTGCTCCAAGTTGATTTCCGAATGGAGCAGTTCTTGGATGACCTAGTTTCTTTAGACCAAAAATAAAGAGTGCTGCAGATAGCAAATAGCCCAGTGAAACCCAATCTTCCATCTCAAGCACCTCTTCGCTTCTTTCCAGCAATCATATTCAACATTCTATTGGTGACGAGGAATCCGCCTACAACATTGATCATGGCTAGTACAACGGCAACAAATGCAAGAATTCCAGAAACTGCTGTATCTCCTGATTCATAAGCAACGTTTGCTCCAATAAGTGCTCCAATAATGGAAATTCCAGAAATCGCGTTTGCTCCACTCATAAGTGGGGTATGCAAGGTTGCTGGAACCTTTGTGATCAATTCAAATCCAAGGAAAATGGCAAGTACGAACAGTGTTATGTTTCCAATTAAAAATTCTGGTGTCATTCGAGAGCACCTCCTAGGCGTGTTTGTTTTGGATGTAATTTTCCATCTTTGCAGATGAGAACTCCACCCATTCCGTTAACGTAGAAATCACTACCCTCTGGTGCACCTACAAGGATATCATCTTCTTCGGAAGTGACGATTGCTCCGTCTTGGACGAGAGATGTGATGAACGTTGTTAGGTTGTTTGAGTAAAGCATGCTTGCAGTTGTGGCAATGGTTCCAGGTAGATTCGATGTACCCACGATGATCACGCCATTATCAGTTGTTACTACTTCTCCTGCAACTGTATCCTCGCAGTTTCCACCAACATCTGCGTTCATGTCAACAACAACTGCTCCTGATTTGAATTCGCTGACAGCAGTTGATGGTACAGTAATTGGTGCAGGTCTTCCGAAAATACGTGCAGTGGTGACGATGATATCTGCATCGGCAGCAACACCACAAACAGTATCGTTGACCTTTTGAATAAATTCCGGTGTAAGTGGCTTAGCGTAACCTGCCTCGTCTTCGAAATCGTCCATTCCATCTACTTCGATGAAACGACCACCAACGGATTCAATTTGTTCTGCTGCTGACTTGCGAACGTCTGATGCATAAACAACTGCACCGAGTCGTTTTGCTGTAGCGATTGCTTGGAGTCCAGCAACTCCAGACCCCATAATAACAACCTTTGCAGGACGAACAGTTCCAGCTGACGTAGTCATCATCGGAATTCCTTTTGGCACATGTGCCGCTCCCAAAAGTACGGCTTTGTATCCTGCAAGGTTATCCTGGCTTGAGTTAACGTCCATAGATTGTGCACGGCTAAGTCGTCGGGGAATCATATCCATCGACATCAAGGTGATATTGGAAGACATACAATCCTTGACGAATTGTGGGTTGCGGAATGGATCGGATACACAAGCAAGGTTTGTACCTTCTTTCATTCCTTCGATTCCAGGGAAACGGATTGTGATAATCGTCTCACATGCTAGTGCGTCTTCTCGCTTTGCTACTGTTGCTCCTGCATCCACGTATTGCGAATCTGAGTAATTTGCAGCAACGCCTGCACCCGACTCTACAACGACTTCAAAACCTGCTTTGAGCAACTTTTTGAGACTTGTAGGAACGATTGCAACACGTGTCTCTCCTTCTGGTTCTTTGAGCACACCCAACTTCATTGTAACACCGTTATTTTTTCCGAACGAAAGGGGGTTCTTCAATACCACCCTTTGGCCCCATCAAACGGGACAAGAGCATACCATCTTGATTAAAAGCATCCGATAATGACGGGCAACTGGCGAGAATACATGTCACGAGGTAGTAGAAAGATTGCAGTTATCGGTGCAGGAAACGTTGGAGCAACGTGTGCGTTTGTCTTGGCAAACATGAAAATTGCTGACATTGTTTTGTTGGATATTTACGAGGGCTTTGCCAAAGGTAAAGCACTCGACATGAGCCAGAATGCAAACGTTCTCAATTACGACGGAAAAATCACTGGAACATCAAGTTATGAGGATATTGCAGGGGCGGATGTTGTTGTTGTCACAAGTGGGTTCCCACGTCAACCTGGCATGACCCGCGAAGATTTGATTGGCAAGAATGCAGAGATTGTTGCACAAGTCGGTGCTGGAATACGTGATCATGCTCCCGATTCTGTTGTAATTGTGGTTACAAATCCTCTGGATTTGATGACGTACCACATGCAAAAAGTTACTGGATTCCCGGCGAACAGAGTAATCGGTCAAGCAGGTGTTCTTGACAGTGCCCGAATGGCCCATTTCATTGCATTGGAATTAAACTGTGCAGAGGAAGATGTTAGCCCAATGGTACTTGGAGGCCATGGTGATACCATGGTGCCACTACCACGTTATACGACGGTTGGCGGTATCCCAATTACTCAACTAATGACTCAGGAACGAATTGATGCAATATCTGCACGAACAGCAAGCGGTGGTGGAGAAATTGTCAAACTCCTTGAACGTGGATCTGCGTTCTATGCCCCCGGTTCAGCAGCAGCCGTTATGGCAGAATCAGTGCTTAACAACCGCCGTCGACTCATACCAGCGTCGTGTTTACTCACAGGCGAGTATGGTCTTGATGATGTGTACATTGGTGTGCCGTGTATTATTGGCTCCAATGGGGTTGAGAAAATCTTTGAACTGGATTTGGCAGATGGTGAACTTGAATCCCTCCAAACATCTGGGAATTTCTACAAATCACAACTTGCAGATGTCTTGGGTTACAATTAAATCGGCTATCCTGTTTTACAAATTTAGTATCACAGTTACGTTCTCCGAATGGCCAGAGAAAATTCGGTGCCGATTGTCGTAGCATCTTCTGCGTTTTTATCCACCTTCATCAATTGCTTCCCCATTTTTCCACGGCTGCGCATACGAGTTAGAATTTCTTGACCGATGTAACACCCCTTTGCCTCGTGAACAAATTCAGACAGTCCACAGTTGAATGGATGGAATTCACGCGTAATTTCAGATTGCTGGAATGGAATCATATTTTGGATTCTATAATCATCAAATTCTTGTCGGGTTAACGTTGACTCAATTGATATTGAATTGGGGGTAACTACCAACCAGCCAAGAAATGATTTGGATATTGTTAATCCCTCAGTTTCTGGAAAAGGCTCTGTACTGACGTACACAGAATTTAGTGAAGAAATGTCTCGAATGTTGACTCTTTGTTGGAGGATTCGTGGTTGAAGATGGCGTAATACATCTTCTTTGTAGGGGCCATGTCCAACAACAGCCAGATTCTCTCCCACTTCGATAACGTCGACAACGTCGATGATTTTTGCTTGGGTTGTTGTTAGTACTGTTGTGCACGATTGATCGACTTTGTTGGTAGAAAGACCATCAAGAAATTTCATTCTATCCGTTCCAGATAGAACGAGTACGTACGCATCAAGTTGATGGATGCCCATGCTTTTTCCTCAAGCAAAGGATTCGCCGCAACCGCATGAACTCGATGCATTTGGATTGTTGATCTTGAATCCGCCACCCATGAGGCGATCGACGTAATCCACTTCAATACCATCAAGAAGGTGTGATGAAGCATTCGGGACAAGAACTCTGAACCCTGAAATCTCGAGTTCTTGACAGTCGATGTCAGTTTGTTCAACAATCTGCAGATCGTACATGTATCCGGAACAACCACCTGATAAAACGCCTACAAGAAGCGCATGACTTCGATCATCTCCAAATGCATCTGTAAGCATCTCGATTGCTTTCTCAGTGATCGTCAAAGATACATCGACAGTCTTTGGTTGGATGACTTCAATCGCTGGTGCTGACTCGCATGTTCCGCAGTCCATGGTCAATCCACACAGTCGCCCATTATGAATCTGACTTCGCCTCAACGGCGCGATAGTTTCTTCTTACGCTCTTTTTCGAGAATCGTACATCGACGGATTTGTTCTTTTGCTCGCTTAACCTCAGCATCGGATAATCCTCGAGGAATCGATTGTTCATAGCACTTTATTGCATCGGGAAATCGTTCCATTTCTGCATATGCAGTACCCATGTTGTACAATGTCTGACCACGTACATTTGAAGGGTCAATCATCATTGCTTTGTGATAGGATTCAACACAGGCAGGGTATTCTTCAAGGAAATAATATGCATTCCCGCGTCCATTTAAGATTCGGATTACCATTTGGTTATCATTAGCAAATGAGGGTAACGCTCTGTCGAAGGATGATAGTGCTTCTTTGTATTTTCCATCTTCCATCAATTGAATTCCTTGATTGTACCATGATATGTCTTGATTGGCAACAGAGCTTGAATTGGCTGATACGATGGGATTCACTGAAACCATTGCGGTTGCATCCAATGCAGCTTTTGCCAAATCCACTTGGACGTCGACTTCCTGTTCACTTGCCTTCTTGACGGGTTCAATTGGGGTCAGCAAGAGGTCATTTGCTGATGACGTATCCTGGGCAGGTGCTTCTGGGACGTATGCTTCCTCGATTGGGGCAACCGTTGATTGTTCCATTTCAGGCGGTTCTGGTGCCATTGCAGGTGGTGTGGCCGTTGGTGGGGGCGGAGGGTTGTCAAATTGTGGTTGTTCTTGGGTGCCAGATTCTAGTTCCCTAGCCTTCGCGTGACAACGTTGTGCAGTTTCAAGATCACCGGCTGCTTCCAGTGATTTCGCAAGTCCTTTCCACAAAACCGGATTGGCTTTGTCAGTTTGAATGAGTTCTTTCCAAACAGTAACTGCTTCGACATTTTCTCCTTTGAGTGTCAGTGCACGAGCTCGTTCAATAGAAGGTCCCGGACTTAGCAAATCAAGCGCATATTGTCCGAGTTGTGGTGCTTCGGGCATTGTGGGTGGAATTCCTGTGATGTACTCAAGGACCTCAACTTCCGTTTCTCCGCATTGGAGTAAATTCGCGATGATTTCATCTCTGAGATCAACGTCATCATGAGACTCAAGGAGAATCATGCCATGCGAAATGACAGTTCCGATATCATTCTCTGCTTGTGCATATTCGATGAGTTTACGCCTTGCCTTCGCATGACGTGAATCAAGTTCAACCGTTGTTTCAAAAGCATCTTTTGCACTGGCAAGGTTGTCATTTCGTGCATAAAGGCTTCCAAGATTATACCATCCTGATGCTACTGAATCGTCTAATCTTGTAGCGTGTTCAAGTGCTGCTATTGCATGTGTGTCCAGTTCCATACGTGCCATGGCTCCTCCAGCAATTCTCCATGCACCGGCATGTTGTGCGCCGATTGTTTTGAGATGAGGTTTTAACAATGCCAATGCCTTTTTGGGTTCTCCTTGTCGAATAAGTTCAGTGGCCTCATCGGTTAATTTGTCGAGATTGATTTCATCAACAATGGGTCGCTGTTCAATTTCAGTTTCAATCGATTCCTCGATCTGTTCCTCAATAATTTGGGTCGCTGCCACAATATTTGCCGCACTCTTCAATTCTTCTCTATCGAGGTATCCGTCACCGTCAAGGTCGTGGTGAGCAGCTTCGGCAAGAATTGCATCAGAATCTTCAACCCCTGTCTCTTCCATAACCACGCTAAGTGTTGATTCTTGATGTGTGGCTTTGGTGACGGTTGATTCAATTTCATCAGGGACCTCTTCAACAGGTGCATGTTTTGTTCGATTTAGTACATCAGTGAGGCTGGGATGGCCAGGGAAAAACTCGAGCCCCCTTCGCGCCATGGCCGCGGCCCCAGCGTCATCCCCGATTCGATCCAGAAGAATAGCAAGGTTCGCTGTAGCCGGAGCATGGTCTGGGTTGAGGTCAAGGCAAATTTGAAACGCTTGACGAGCACCTCGTGCATCTTGTTGGGCTTCAAGAAGGACACCTCGATTGAACCACGCCATGTCACTTGATGGGTCAAGGGCAATTGCTTTGTTGAATGCTACGAGAGCTTCCTGTGGTGAATTTGAACGAGATTTGTATTCTCCTTCCTCTATAAGAGATTGAACTTGTTCTTCAACAGATAATTCCTCCGCCGGTTCAGAAATTACTGGCTCTGTTGTAGGCTCTGTAGATGACTCCTCTGTAGGTGAATCAGCGATTTCTTCGCTTGCTTTTTCTTCAACCATAGAACCAAGTCCAGCAGACCGCATAGCATCCGCCATGTCGCTCATCAAGGCATTTGACATGTCATCGTCCTCCGTACTCATGGTCATCTCCCGTCCTTTGGCAAGACTGTCATGGTATAAGCATAGTTGCTTCGTGGTCAGGACTGAACAATGGATTCATCTATGGGCTGGTTGTGGGATTTTCATGGCGGATACTCAACTCAAAGTGATGGGGCTCTCAGGTTCTATTGGTCGACAATCAAAAAACGGAATGTTGGTTGATTTGGCGCTTGTTAAGGCAGAGCAACTTGGTGCAGAGGTTCATTTTTGGGATCTCAAAGAGAAACCATTACCCCTCGTTGGTGCGGATGGCTCATGGAGTGACCCAATCGTCAAAGAGTTCCAAGAAATGGCATCCACCTGCGATGCATTTCTTGTCTCATCACCCGAATATCACGGGACAATGTCTGGTGTAATGAAGAACACATTTGATTGGGTTTACGAACAACACGTCGGTGGTAAGGTCTTCGGAATAATGTCAACTCTTGGTGGGATGTCGAACTCAAATACATTGAACCATATGAGAATAATGCTTCGTTGGCTACATGCAAATCCAGTTTCTCAACAACTGGCTGTTGGTCATATCAAAGATGCATTTGACGATAACGGTGGCCTTGTTGACAACTCTATGGATGAGCGTTTGCAATCGCTTGTTGAATCCGTGTTGAAGACTGCTACAATGTACAAAAATTCGTGATTTCATGGATGCAAACCGCCCCTCCTTCGAAGATGAATTTGGAGGCTCATACCTTTTGGTTGAACCTGGCCAATTTCGATTAGGAGATGAAGTAGGTTCAGGACACCCTAATGAAAAACCGATCATAGACGTACATATTACGGAACCATTCTTCATGGGCGTGCGTCCAGTTACGCAAGCCCATTGGTCTTCTATTATGCATTCAAATCCATCAAAATTTCAAGAAGGTTGGAGTGCAGGTCTTCGTCCAGTTGAATCGATTACATTCACTGAGGTTCTGTCCTTTTTAGAACGACTTAACGAACGAAACAGCGAGTTTATCGGCTTCCGCGGTCGATGGAGATTGCCAACAGAGGTTGAGTGGGAGTATGTAGCCAAAGCACGTACTTCGACACGCTGGTCCTTTGGCAACAAAGATTCAGAATTGGATGCCCATGGTTGGCATGCGGGAAATAGTGGTGCTACAACCCGCGAAGTGGGTGCAAAAAAAGCGAATCCATGGGGTTTTCATGATATGCATGGCCTTGTTTCTGAGATGACATTAGATTCATGGACCACTTCACATGAACATCATGACGGTACTCAAGGTTCAGTTTCTGATATGAAGTCGGCTTACATCGTAGCTAAAGGTGGGTCTTGGTTTACAGAATCCGATTCAACACGTTCATCATCCCGTAGACGATTAGCGAAGGATGATCGCCGAGATGGAATCGGTTTACGGCTTCTATGGGACCCAATAGAGCCTACAAATTAATCTCCATTCCGGATTTCAACATCTGCATCAAAACTAACTTCTTCTGATAGATTTTGACCCTCAGGAACGATTCCGGGTTGTGTACTCCATACAATCGATTCTGGATTTGTTACAATCCTCATAACATTCAAGCCTACAAACACCTGAATACCGGCATTGGTTCTATGGACTACTGGAGAGACATCTTCATGGAACGTAGCATTCATCTGTCTGCAAACTTCTGCAAATGTCCGTTGTCCATTACAGAGTTCCCATAGAACACTATTTTTGTCAAGCAATGGTCTTCGGAGTTCTTTTGGCGCTCTCATTAATTTTGCAAATATACGTTCAATTCTTCCAAATGTTTTCTCAAATCGGAGTACAATCGTTTTACCGGTGGCTCCGTCTACATTAGGGTGAGGGCCAGACTCTCCTGTTCGACACCACCATACTGGCAGTCGAACAGGGTATTTGTCTGCCAATGGATGTTCATCTATGTCAACTAAATCCATGGAATCCCTCACATATCTGCCCAAGTCCACCATACGAGGCTGAGCATCGAAACGACTCCGCAAAGAGCAGAGATTCGAATGAGTTCTTTTCTCTTACCGAATTTATCCAAGTACCAAGTCAGAACACCAAAAAAAGCTACAGCAACCCAAAGAAAATACCAGATTGGGTTCTCTTGGACCATGTGGTGCCATTCCCACACACATCAAGGCTGTTTCCCTAGACGTTCTAGATATTGTTGCCCGTAATGCACCCACTGTTCCATACTCCATCCTGCCGGCAATCCCTCTTCTGGTAACGGAGGGGTTACAGTGGAATGATTTGTTGGTACTTCCGATGGTTGTGCAGTTTCAACCAAGACTTGCTGGGTAATCGGTGGACCTGAAATGAATGCATCTTCTTCATCATCTTCATCCGATACCACTCGTTGTTTCCTGATGATCAACAAAATTGCTACAAGAATCGCCACACCCAAACCGCTTGCAACGATGGTTGGTCCGTTAAGGTTTGAAGCAAGGAATGAATCCTCCTTGTTAGGCTTTACAAAAATAAGACTCTGTGTTTCACTAAATTCAATTAGGCCGTCAGTTGTTTGGACATAAACTTGAATCTCACCGTCATACGCACCACCGACCCGTTGAATCTCGCATCGAATGTCCTTGATAGAATCAGAACTTCGGACGTAGGGTAACGATGTGTTCATGACTTCATTGCTTGCGATTAACATTCCATCGCACATGACTTGCCAGTTTTCTGGATAGGCTAAAGAAAAAGTTAGATCTTCAGTTTGTGTTGACATGCTCGTGAGATTTATCCAAGCGATTGCAGTGGATTCAATTGAATTGTTTCCTATGTCCGACAATGTCATCTCAACCTTACGTTGTTCATCCACTGTGATGAGGTTTTGATGCACTAATTTCACTGCGTTTCCTTCTTGATTTTGACCGCCTTCAATGTGTGCTGTGACGACAATTCGTGTGTTTAAGGGTACATCATTGCCAATAACAACATCGATGTAAATCAGTTTGCTTGTTCCAGCCCCCATTGGGAATGTTAGTGTTTCACCCACCTCTGCAGTAGGACCACCTAGACCCGCCGTTAGGAATGCCACAACACCAGTTGTCGGTGGTGAAGTGGATAATTCGAATCCTATATCCATCGATGATTCCAATGCATTTCCAACATTCGTTAAAGTCGCATTAATCCGCTGAGTTGAACCAACCATTGCGTGGATATCCAGTATGGATCCATTGTATTCTGGGAATTTTACACTACCCGTAATCATGTCAATCGATGCGTCATTATCATCTGGGTGAATATCCTCTCCTTCAGTATCGACACGAATCGTGATCGTATGGAACTCGCCAGCAGCCTCAGTCATCGGTACATCTAGAAGCAGTTCGAACTCAATTCGTTCATCACCTGTGTAGGACATACCTAAGTCTATTGTTGTAGAATCACGTATAACTCCGTCCAATCGTATAGAGTACGTCCACGAAGAAGGTGTATCGACAAGCAATATTGAAACCGATGACGGGCCATTACCCTTGTTGATGAGTTCTACATCAACGACTGTCGTGCCTCCTGGAACAATAACAGACGTGGACGATAGAATACTAATGCTAGCGTCATACAATGTCTCAATCATGATGTTGTTGTAACTTGGACCTGCATATGTCGTACCACTGCGCGTTGATGTGAGGGTTGGATTGATTTCGGGAGCGATGTCATTTGCCTGAGCATTCTCAGGAGCAGTGACTGCAACATAGAATGATGTTGAAGCCCCGGGATTGATTACAATAGGCGGGCGTTGTTCTTGTTCTATGGTCCACCCAATTGCAGGAATAAATTCAACATCCAATTCAAAACTATCCTGGCGAGTCGCTTGATTTGTCACGGTATATCGAATTTCAACTCGTTCCCCGGCAGATAACATCGTAACATCATTTTCATCAATTGAAAGTTCGATCAGGGCATTCGAAATCATCGAGGCTTGGACCGCAATTGCCTCAACAGTACTACGGCTTGTATCATTTTGAGCTGTCATTGTGAACCAATATTCTCCCGTTTTGTCTGGCGTCTCACCTTGGGGGACAGTCATCACAAATTTCACAGTTTGAATTTGTCCTGGGATGAGGCGAACCGAAGGGGGTTGATCGAATGCTAGATTGACACTCCAACCAACATCGAGCGATTTTGACTGTACGTCCAAATCAAACACATCCGTCGCCTGTCCAATGTTTTCAACTTCTATCATAAATGCGCATGAAGATCCCGGGGCACATTTCGGTTTAACTTCTGGAACATGAATGTGCGGTATTCGGTCAGCAGATACTTGGAACTGCATGCCTTCCTGGACGGAAAAACTAGGATTTTGAAGACTCGATGCTAGGAAGGTTAGTGGCACGAACCCTACTGTTGCATTAACACTCGGTTGTAGTTTTACATCAATTTGTCGTGATTCTCCTGGCAGGAGTCGAACACCTGTACTTGGATTAATTCCTGCACCGCTAGGGAATGAAAATGCTACATTCCAATCGTTGGGTAAATTGGTCACTGATGGAAGAAGTGAATCGCTAATGTTTCCTGTGTTGGTTAATTCCAAACGAATCGAACCCCACGCACCCGGAATCGCACCATCAGTATAGACTCCGGAAACATCAAGATTGTATTCTTCATTTCGTGCCGATTGGTCGTAAACAATTACGAAATCATCGAACCAGTATCCTACATCAGTTCCTGTTGAGTCGCTTGAGAATGAAAACTTGAACCTTGAATTCGAATGGAAGTGTGAGGTGACATCGGATGGTATCAAAGGAGTTGTATGACCCATGTGAGTATTGGAAATGGTTTGCCAGTTGGAAAGTGTTGCTCCAACAGATCCAGCAATATTTGCTAATTCATCCCAGTTGCCTTGATCGTTTAACGCCAGTACTTTCATCGAGTCGTTTGGTTGAGCGCTCCCTGCATAAAAGAACGTTAGCCCGTTGGTTCGTGTTGGACTCTGGACAATGTCACTCATGTCCCAAATTGGCGTCATTAACTCAGTTTGCAAATTGTTTGCGTAACTACCAGTCTGGCCTTGGCCAATATGGCATGATTGACCCATGCTTAGAGCAGTATCGGTGCTGGTACCCCAATATTGTCCTGCATTCCATCCAACCAAAGATGTGCACGTGAAATAGAAGTTAGCGACTGTATAATGCCGATTCAAATTGTTGTTTGAGGGATTGTCATCTACGCCTTGGAAGGAAGGTGTAACGACAAGGGAATGGTTTCCTGAGTAATTGACGTATACGTTGTAAAACGTAGCGGTTCCTTGTCCATTTGCCGATAAGCTGTTCATGGTAACTGTTCGATTGGCTAACTCAAATCTCTCGTATTCGTCGTGGAGAATAAGTAAGTTGACTGTAATGATTCCAGAAGCTGTGCTACCATCATTTCTGACGGTTACTTCAATATCCATCGGTGTTGAATTGACAGTATCGACAACATAGAGGTTCTTTGGACGTTCAAATCCAAGAATTGGATGGTTCGAAGAGAACATCTTGTATTGGGATTCATCGCTTGGATTTGAATATCGGACAGATACGTCAGTCGCGGAAAGATCAATGCCAGAATTTTTGGATGAGTGTTCGACTTCTTCAAGTGAAGAAAATTCAATGTTTGAAACAGGCTGAAGAAGCAGCAACAATATCAGAAGTGCTACCACACCAATCCTTGGCATGAATGGGAATCTCCATCTATGTATTTGATTTATTCGTCGGATGATTCTTGGTTGGCTAACTGGAGTTTCTCCTCATTTCGACGCTCCTTTGCCCTAGCTGCGAAGTATACGGTAAATGATGGAATCAAGACCATTGAGAAGCAACCTACGACAGCCGCAAGTGCCCAAAGGAATTCGGTTGCGGCATCGATTTCAAACACCTCAATGCTGGAAAATTCTTCATTCACTGTGTAAAGATTGACTTGTGGAGCAACAGTCTTGTCTCCTGGTTCAGTAATTTGAATAATGACGACTGAAGGATTGTGTTCGTAGAAAATTTCCTCTCGGGCAAGATCTTCTGCTTCGCTGATTGTGTCTGCGAACACGGTACCATTTGACCGTCGTGCAGGGTCTGTTGACGTCAAAGATTGGATGCTAATTTCACTTGAATCGGCTTCAACTTCGATGGATTCTCCATACGAACAATGCTCGGAACATCTGAAATCCACAGTCTTACCATCGACGACAACTTCAGCGTCCTCTACTCCGAGGAAGGGATGAGAATACAACTTGCCAGCATTGGTCATTTTTACAACCGCACCATCGGCGAGATCGTCTACAGTCATGTTGATCCATGTGAGATTTTGACCGTTTGTGGCAACAGTTGCGGTCCATGTTGTCTCGTTGTTTTGAACCACCTTTGTGAGTTCGATATTATCGTATGATGTATCGGTTGCTTCTGTTTCATAGATGTAATAACTCGGTGAAATTGTTGC
>VMHT01111104.1_pt1 | contig 13231 bp, 7 predicted proteins | sample 4693611 | NCBI WGS metagenome assembly VMHT01 (sample SAMN12280063, study PRJNA550983) | marine metagenome | isolation source: seawater sampled from same location over 5 years 0.02-0.2 micron viral filtrate | place: USA: collected off the coast of southern California halfway between the port... ... | reverse complement strand
GCTTATTACTGACATTAAAGAACCCTTTACTTTTTGTAGACTTTTTTCGTGTAGTGGATCCGCCACCTCCATGCATTATTTTCTCACTACGGCCACCACGTGCATGTTCTTCATTAATAACATACATTTGGATTATTTCCGAAAAAGATTTCCTATAACGCGATTTAACATAATATATGGGTTCTTCATTGGCATTTAGAGAACCAATAGATTGTTTGTAAAAATCCTTCGGAAATAAACTATTTATTCCTGATATCAATTTCATATTGTTACCTGGTTTCCGAACAATCAATGTATGAGCCTTGCACATACCAGTTATGTGTTCTACCTCGTCCTGCGGTATTTCTTTACCTTGATCTTTTATTGAGTTATGTAATTCATTAAGATAATTATTTACGTTAATCAAATAATCGAAAATACTTCTTACATATTCATTTATGGGTGTATTGGAATTTGTATTTGAAGATATTTTTGTATATTCTGTAGATGCTATATTAAAATTGGTTTCTATCAAGAATGATTGAAGAGAAAAAAGTACAGCACCATTATTTTTCAAACATTTATCAATTAAACAAAGATTATTCGCGTTTAGTGCTTTTTTTTCATCCAAATGGGGTTGAAAGAACGAACATGATCGAAACGGTGAATTTTCATTGATAACATTTTGTAAACAAAATGGTACACCTAGCATACGGAACCGTGCACCTAAAACCCGGTCACCAGTAAACCCACATGAATTAGTATTATCAAATTTACTATCCTTAAATTTGCCTTTGGTGTCTAATATTTTTTCAAGTAAAATGGCTTGCATAGTATCACCCAACTCTTTACACAAAACAAAAAACTTGGCAATCATTTGATCAACAAAATTGTTATTTGTTTTATCGTTGCTATTAAGCCATTGATTTTTAACGTTATTTCCTGCAAAAATGTCAACTTTTCTTGTATTCAAATTGATTCTAGAATTATTGCTTCCATATGTAATTTTTGCATCACTTCCTGCGATGTAATTTCCCATGGTGTCAATATTACAACTTAATGTGGAGTCATCGTGTGTAATTAATACCGAACAACTGTCTTTATTTGTTGTGTCAATTTTTGCTTTGAATTTTGTTTTTTCAAAACCGTATGGCGAAAGATCAATCTCCTCATCATTGTCTTGAATTATGGCATTATTCACCTCTCTTCGTGCGGGATCTATAAACGATGCAGCAGTAATAACGTCTGTAATTGTGGGCTGAATTTCACGTGGACTAAAGCCGGAATCATGAAATGCATATTTATACGTATCGGGTAATTTATTGTCATTATTTCCATCGTTTGCTGGTTTTATAATATTTTTCTTTTTGATCAAATTAATCAATATTGGGCGAGGTCCCAATGATTGTGTTAATGAACTTGCATTCCACTGTGAATCACTTAATGGTAAATAGATATCTTCCAAGTCATGAAGTGTTTTCATGTTTGCAGAAATATTTTTACCTTTGTTATCCTTGAGATTCTCAAATTTTGGAAACAACAATTTTACACTTTCCTTGAATAGTTTGCAAGATGTTGCAATTGTACCAGCCTTAGCATCTTTATAACAATCACATACATTCATTGCAAGATGATCGTCTTTGTTATCTACATTTGATGCGTTTGACATTATTTATATTATGTACATATTTTTCTCATACAAAGAAATTTCGTATACTCTGCATGTTATTCCGGTTACGATTGATCTTGTTCAATATATCGTCAAACAATATTGTTTTCACTTTTGCTGAACAATACTTTTCCTTGCGTTTCATATAATCCTCATAATCCATTCCATACGATTTCTCCATTTGAGATATATCCTTTGTATATTCCTTGATGGCACCGTTTTTGTTCCTATGTTTCCATATAGGTACAAGAGCCAAACCATATAATTGTTGTAGTGGTTTCATCAATTGATTTGTTACATAATATGTATAATCGATTTTCAATTTGTTGTCGATGATAAACTCGGGCGTCTCCACACGCTCTCCCAGAAGGGCTTTTGGTTTACATGCATCAATAAAGACATATTTGATTCGATCACCCGGTTTTGGCTTATTTCCAGGATCACGCTGACCGATTCGATCTGCCAATACACGATGAGCGATTTGTTGTGGGTTTTTATATTCACTTCTCAACGCACGAGTAATGGCCAGTTTATCCATATGGACTTTACCATTGACCAAATCTTCTAAACATTGATTTAAATATTGTATGGACTTCTCCACGTCGTTTTCTTTCATGAGAATGTTCAATATTTCACCGTATGTGTCTTTCAAATAGTCACAAGAATCACGGCGTTTTAACGATAGACCCATATATTTAAGTTTCCCTTTATTGGGATCATCTTCATATAACATTCCCACATAACGCTTCTTAGATAACAAGATAAAGGGCATCAATGTTTTTTCATATTCCAAATTCATAGGCGGTTTCAACCAATCGGTACATATTTGCGCTGCTTCTTGCGCAATTTCAATCGTTATTTCCAGGGCCTTTTTGCCACGTATTGGCTCTTTTGTTTTGGGATCTTCTAAATTAAAAGTGAAGAATACTGAATCGGTATTATGCACGATCATATTTCCAATTCCTGCCGCAAAATGATGATTTTCAGTGGTAAGATCATAAACATATTCCGAATGAGAATACTGTATTTCATGTATATCAATAATTCCATGATGACTTTCGAAAGTCTTTCTTTTATTTATGGTGAGTTGTAATACTCTATCTAAGCCAGTTAATGAGTAATCCTTATCATCTATTTGAGACACATATTTGGCTATTTCAACATGATTATTTGAGCATGTAGAGTACATATCCTTTATTTTTGTTGTGCTGTATTGCTCCATTTGCTCACTAGGTAATTTGTGGTGTAATAACTTCGTCACACCGACTTGACATTCACATGGTTTGACACTTTCGCCTCGTTCATTCAATAGAGAATGATCGCTTGTAACGTCGACCAGACCGCAATGTGTTTGAACACGATACATGTTTTTGGAAGGATCCAATTTATGACGGATGATAAGTTGTAGTGGTGTCCAACCTTTGTCAGACCATGTTTCAATATTCAGATTTCGAACGTCGATACATTCCTTGGTTTTACCATATTTTCTCCATTGAAAACTTCCATATTTTCCGAGCTCTTCTATGGAACATATTTCAGTTTGACCATTTACACGAATATATACCGGTGTATAGGATGCAACACTATCCCCATACACATATTCCGCTTTGGTCAAAACAGGTCCATAATTCTCCGTATTGCATTCAGCATTTCCATAAATTTCCTCAATCATTCCCTTTGCATACATAATCATCATACGTCCAGTTGCAGTCGTAGACGCAGCCACGTCTTTTTCATAAAATGTAGAAGTTCGTGCACCACATTGACCATACAATGAATTGGCAGTGACCTTATAACCTAATTGACGTTTGTCCAAAATATTCTGCATAAAGGGGTCGGTTTCTTTTTTCATCAATTTCTTCGTTGATGATCGGGCTTTCAACAATTCTTGTAAAATAGCCGGCATAATGGACTTTTCATTATTTGGCAATTGAGCCCATCGGCATATTTTTTTCCCCGTCTTGGTTTTCTCTTCTTTGGATTTCGCTGACTTTCGTATATAACGAAATGTATCAAACTCAATTTCAATGTATTGATAATGTGGTAAGTTGTCGTATATGTAATTCCCCGATGCATCTTTTTCGCCCGTTTCCTTCACCAAATTCCCCGCCAAATCATATTCTTTTGTCCAAACTTTGCTATCGTGGGAATAATTCTGACTAATCATGGATGATGGATATAGCGACGAATAATCCACACATGCAACCGGTCGGTCCATATACATATCACACTTCGGCGGTAATACAATCGCTCCTTCATAACCCTCATTTTCACCCTTTTTATCCAAATCTGGCATCAGCGTATCTTTTTCCATACATTTTTTCGCTACATAACTAGTAAGTTTGATACCTTGTCCACGAAATACCAAGAAACTCATGGGTACGCTACATATAGAACTCATTTCAATATATCCGGTCAAAACATCGATTTTATTCATCAAATGATGAACCAGGTTACAATCCTGAATACAGTATTTGGCCACTTTCGCACGATCCGCACTTGAACCGCGTGTAAGTCGGAAAATATCTTGTGGTGTGACGTCATCTTTGGCCATTGTCCATTTGATCTTTTTATCGAAGTCATGATGATCCTGAATCGTCAATACACTCCAAGATTTTCCATCTTCTTCGCGTTTTTCCAACTTTTTAACATAGAATTTGGCGCCGTCATTGTAATGATCCGTTGTAAAACCGCATATTTCTATATGAATATAATCTCCCGTATGCAATCCCATGACATTTTTACTATATAATTCAGTGACTGGATGATCACTTTCATCATAAGTCAGATTTGTCTTGACAATATCGTCGCTAATAAACTCACCGGCTACATCATCCAATTTATAAGACGACAAATTGAAATCACGTCGGAAATATGTATACAAATCAATCTGCATTCGTCCCACCATGTTATAATATTTGAGATCGTATTCACCACTGGCTAATACTACGCGGGTATTTTCTATTTCAAATTTACAGTCTTTCAGTGTCGCACATATATCGTCCGTTCTACGTGACAGTTGTAAGAATTCACGATCACATTGTAATTCTTGGGAACGTCGGAACATAAACTCATAATCAAAACCAAAGATGTTGTAACCAATAATAATATCCGGATTTTCGTTTTGGATCAGTTCCATCCATTTAATAAGCAACGAATATTCGTCTTCGCAAGTTTCAATGGTCGCATTGGGAACCTCATCACATGAACCAACTACTAAGCAATGATTGAAATAAGGCTCTTTTTCACCATAATGCATGAAAGTCGAACCAATAAATGTAACTTTATCACCCTCTAATTTTGGAAACAGTGACGTCATAAGTACATCCAAGTGTTGAATTTTCTCATCACGGGCATAAATATCATTGCATAATACATCCACAATAGTAGCCTTGTCCTCTTTCTTACCTTTTTTATTGTGTTGAAATTCATGGGCATATTCGTCATCAGAGTCCTCATCGTCATTTTTCCTTTGAAATGATTTCATGACTTTGAAAATGGACTGTACTTCATCGCTCTTTACGATTTCGGCGTCATCAATCGTAGTCTTCAAAAACTTGGAAATGCGAGTCTGAATGTCTTTTTTGTCACATTTCCGTGTAGGATATACAAGATCAATACCGTTGAATTTATCGAATTCAAATGCTGTCAATATACACCGTTGTAGAAATAGATTCATGCGTTTTTGTTCGGGTTTATGAGTGTTATAAGAATCATATATTTGTGTAGCAAGTCTTTTGTAAGATTTAATGGGTACAGGGAAATCACCATGACTACTACTTGCTTCAATATCAAAACTACATATTTTATATGGCACGCGTGTTTCCTTTTCTGGCAATGGTGTGATTGCCGATTTCGAGCATATGTATTCAAAGTCACAAGTCGTGGTTTTACATTGCGGTTGTTTTGCCTTTGACTTTTGAAGTTGTACCCATCCAGACGGACTCACGTTTTGAATATGGAAATATCTCAATAAGGGTGGAATACTGCTTTCATAAATTTCCAAAAGACGACCTTGGAATGAAATAGGTTTCATTGTACCAGTGACGTACCATAAACGGCGGATTTTGCTCATAGCAATGCTTGATTGGAAGGTGAGTTTCACGAATTTATGTTTTTTACCTCCTGTAAAACCGTATAGTTTTTTATGTTGCACGATATCCATGGATTCTACCGTGTCCCATTTTGTTTTTTCTTTCAAAAATTGCCGGAACAATATATTGTCCGTTGTTGACCAAGTGTCATGAACCATGATGTAGAAGAATGGTTTGTAATCATTTACTGTGATGGAACATGTTTCACCACGCTCATTGATACCGAACATTTGAATCTGGAACTCCAATTTTTCCGATTGTTCATTTTTATCGTCATAGACTCGGAAGTCAAACAAACGGAAACTTTTAATGGATATTTTCTTGCGAATGACACTCATTGTTTTGATGTTATAATAAATTGAATGGAATATCTAATTCAATTTTTTATTTTACTATTTTTCTTCAACGTCTTCTTCTTGTCTTTTTTCGCTTTCTACGGATTTTTTTCTTAGTAGCAGAAGACTTCAATTTTTTTGGAACTGCCCATTTCGTTATTTCTCCCGATGTACGAGGTCCAGAAAAATAAGTCACCAAACCATTCTTTATTTTAGCAATCGTTGGAAATCCCTGAACCATAATAGGATTTTTCAATGTGGCGTTTAATTCATTCAATTTATTCATTTCACTTTCTTCAATATCTATGACATCAGCCTTGTTTTGAATTGTTTTTGTGAAATGATTCCATTCTGGTTGCATGGCTCGGCAATGACCGCACCAATGTGCATATACTCTTACTATGGTCGTACTCATATATATATGGACATATATTTATTGGAATATCCAGTTTTCTTTTTTTCACTATCTAATATATACAAAAATGAAATCAAATATGTTAAATACGATGATGAAAAATAAGGCTCTTATGCTCATTATATTGATGGTTTTCATTTTAGGATTAGTCGTATATGCAACTCAGCGAATTCGTATAGAAACACTGCAAAATCGTTCAAAACAAGGCGCTAAATGTCCAAATTTATTAGTGCGTCGTGGAAATAATTTGTATTTGTACAACACCACGGATCGTAATGATGCCATACCTACGCATTTCAATAATTTAGACGAATACATTGAATATACCAAAAATCAACGTGCCGAAGGTGTCGATTGTCCGATTTTGTTTTTGCAACAAGAAAATGATGTTCAAGGAAATGATGTCTATCGCGTGCGACCAAGTCCATTTGATTTACAAGGTGGTATGCAACCATTGAATGAAAATGGACAACCTGTTATGGACGCATCACGTGACGGGGAATATAATACCAATTTATTTGCTGGTTTCGATCCACATGGCCAAGATATTGGTGTTTTTAATGAACTTGATGCCATCCATCTTTCGACTGGTAATGCTAAGGTAAGTGATAATCCGATGGATACAAATTGGGGAGGTGTTGAACATACCCAAAATGCAGTGGAAAGTGGTAAATATGACAAACGTATGGTCACGAAACCCACATATTTTACACCCAATACGGAATTTATTGCTGGTTTAGGAAACCGTAATCCACCTCACTCATTCATTAGTAGCAGTGGTACTGCTATTTGAAGACACTAAAAAGTCCTTGATATTGTCAATACAGTTTTTGTTTATTTTTCTGGTTTTACCTTTACTTTCATATTTCATATTATCTAAACATGAAGGATTCTCATTAATTTCGGATATAAAATGATGGAAATCGCGGAAATTTTCCAATATTGCAGTGGCAATAGTAGTGCTTATACCGGGAATTTGCATAAGTAATATGTTGCCGATGTTTTCTCGTGTAATATTATCTTTTTTTACCGTTTTGATTACATTGCAATAATTTCTATTCTCAGATGACGGTTGTGTCTCGTCGATATTTTGAGATGCCTCACTTAACGTAGTAGGAGTCACATAATACATTTTTTTACCATTGTTTAGACTTCGGAATATTTTATCGGCCATATCAAATACGTAATGAGTGGTTTCTGCTATACTATTTGTTTTCATCAGTGAGAATCCTTTAAATATTCCGAGGGATGTAAAACATGAGTTTATGATTTGATGTTCTTTGCGAATTAACGTGCTAAAAATTCCCTCTATTAAATAGATGATATTGTGGTTGTGTGTGTGGTCATTTTGTAAACGCAGGGATTGTTCAGCATATCGACCATCCTTAATGCTAGCCATCAAGTCTGTTATAGTTTTTCGTTCAATAATTACATGGGTTTCCTCATTATATTTGATCAAAATATCCCCGATTGTGAGAACATCATATTGAAGGGTCATATAGTCTGGTAAAGTATCCTTAATATGAGAGTTGACGATATATTCTATGATTTTATGCTCGCGTTTGTCAATAACAATTTGGATCATTGTATAAAATGATTCATTGTACTATTAAATCATTTTATTGATAAATTATTTAATGCAAAGATCGGATTAATCAAACCATGCCAAAGGCCAGTTTAATACCATGCCAAAGGACGGATACCAATAGGTCTGGATTGTCTAACATTAGGGTTAGCGGTGACAGTCATCATATTCAATGACTTTGGAAGTCCACGCACCTTGTATCCAATAGCAGTAGCAACGCTAGCAGTTTCAGTAGGGACGAGTCCAGCCTTCTTTTCCCCACCTCCCTGATTTTGGTTAGTGATAGATGAGATAGAACTGGTTTTCTTTGTAGTACTCAATACCATTATATATACCCTAAATATATTTTATTTTTGCACCAACTATTTAATTTTTCATTATACAAAACAGTTCCACGGAAAAATACATTTGTAAATGGATATAAAGATTATATTTGGATATATGAAAACCAGCATTCACTTTATTTCTAGAATAAAATGAACGTACTAAATGATGAAGACATTCGCATTGAAAAGAACCAATTTGGTGTAGATACATATGTATTTGACCCATTTAATCCACAAAATAAAGAAATACAAACATCAGAAATCCAAGGAATTTTAACTAAATATGGGATCAACGTCCCCATTCATAATTATCAATTGTATAAACGTGCTTTTATTCATAGATCTTATACAAAGCGTCCAGATATGGAAAATAGAGAAAACAACATACAAATCGTCAACAAACCCGATGATTGTTTAAATCTTTATACAAAATCAAATGAACGTTTGGAATTTGTCGGCGATGGTGTATTAGAATGTATTACAAAATATTACTTATATAGGCGTTTTCCTAAAGAAAATGAAGGTTTTATGACTGAAAAGAAAATTGCCCTCGTAAAGAATGAATCTATTGGTAAAATGGCTTATGAAATGGGACTGCATAAATGGTTTATTATGTCTAAAAATGCAGAAAACAAAATGATACGTACTAATTTAAAGAAGTTGGGTTGTTTATTTGAGGCCTTTATAGGGGCTATGTTCCTTGATTTTAATCGGATTAATATTCACGATGACGACAAATGGTTTGATAATTTATTTGTTTGTGGTCCTGGGTTTCAGATGGTGCAAATATTTGTAGAAAAGGTATTTGAAAAGCATGTAGATTGGATGAATTTAATACAAAATGACGATAATTATAAAAACATACTACAAGTAAAAATCCAGAAAAATTTCAAAGTCACGCCTGTGTATATGGATATTGAAGAACATTCGGCAGAAACAGGATATCACATGGGTGTTTATTTGTGTTTGGGTCAACCTACACATGTATTGAAACCATCAAATGCAATACCCATACAAAAATTCCGATGCTATGGTGATATACATCAACAAATGGCGGAGAAAGGCAAGGTATTCATCTTTTTGGGCAAAGGACTTCATAAGATAAAGAAAAAGGCAGAACAATTTGCATGTGAAAGTGCCATCCGATCGTTACAACATTTCTAAAATGAATAATACTTATACGATTATTATTCATTATTGATACATTGGAAAACGGTGTAAATATTTATAATTCTATACTATATATTGTAGATGGAATTACTTTTGGAACAACTGAAAAAGAAGACAAAACCAAATCAGCAAAAGGGTATTATTGTTCATATGAAACCTCCGACAAAAAATGATGAGTTGGAAGCGAATACTGACAATGTAACAAATGAAGAAGAATTGAACAATAAGATACAAACAGGTGATGTCGAAAAAGAAAACAAAGTAGATAATCGTTCCAATCATTTTCATATTATCGATAAACGCAAAGTATCCAATATTGACCGAGATGCCATCTTGGAACGAATCTACAACAATACAATTCATTATGATAACAATGTAATAACTGAACCTATTGTTACTACGACAGAAGACAATATCGATGAAGAACAATCAAAGAAAACAATCACACAAAAGAAATTGGTCATCAAAGATACTATTAATGATAATACAAACAAACAAATTGAATTTTTGGATCAACCAGAGACCCTTGATGAGGAAATCATAAATACACCGGTAGAAAAGGTGATTAAAACTCGAAAGAGAAAACCCAAAACGGTCTCCACTATCAATATTAACGAAGCCGTAATAGAAGGCGAGAAACTCAAAGAACGTTTACCTGTTGCCGAGAAACAATCTTACCGTGTATCACCTTATTACATGAACAATCGTAAAATGTTTATTCAAAAGATCAATCATTTATTCCAACCCTATGCTGAACAATTAAAATCCATGGATGATGTATCATGTGATAATAGAGACTCAGAAGAAGATTTCTCACTTTTGATCCACCAAAAAATTGTACGTGACTACATCAACTTGTATACTCCATATCGTGGTCTCCTTCTCATGCATGGATTGGGTTCTGGTAAAACATGTACCTCTATTGCGATTGCAGAAGGAATGAAAACCGATAAAAAGGTGATTTTGATGACACCTGCTTCTTTGAAAGCCAATTTTTTCGCGGAATTAAAGAAATGTGGTGATACATTATTCAAGAAGAATCAGTTTTGGCAATTTATTTCCACAACCGGGAATGTGGATTATGTCAACATATTATCCAGTGCATTATCTTTGCCAAAAGAATTCATTGAAAAGCATAATGGTGCGTGGTTGGTAGACAAAAGAAAACCGTCCAATTTCAGCGATTTGACTGCTTATGAGCAAAAACAATTGGATGAACAGTTGGATGAAATGATCCGGACCAAATACGTGGATATTAATTATAATGGATTGAACAAAGGTATTATTGACTTTCATACACAAAACAACACAGTCAACTTCTTCGACAATGCAGTTGTAGTGATTGATGAGGCACATAATTTTGTCAGTCGCATTGTGAATAAAGTGAAAGAAAAGTCCAGTTTGTCATATATATTGTATGAATTATTGATGAAAGCATCTAATGCACGCATTGTATTATTGACAGGTACACCCATTATTAATTATCCACATGAAATCAGCATTTTATTCAACATATTACGGGGATATATTACAACATGGACATTTCCAGTGACTGTACGTAGTAAGAGTAAAATCAATAAAGATGCCATTATGAAATTTTTTGAAGATGCCGATTTCAAGACCTACGATTATATTGAATATTCTGATAACAAACTTATAGTGACACGTAATCCATATGGGTTCGTGAATGATAAAAAACGGGCCTCCAAGAAGACGGAAAATAATAGTATATTTGAAAACTATAATGGTATAAAACTGAACGAGGCTGGAAATATATCCAATGAAGACTTTAAAACTGCCGTTATACGTATATTGCAAAAAAATGATCTGGATGTACATAAAGACGCCATTCATATAGACTATTTTAAAGCACTTCCCGATAATCCTGATGTATTCAACAAAACATTCATTAATATTGACGATGTGTCCTTGAAAAATGAAAATTTGTTACAAAGGAGGATTTTGGGATTGACATCGTATTTCAAGAGTGCACAAGAGAATCTATTGCCTAGATTTGTGGAAACTGAGGAGGGGGGTCATATTCACATTGTCGCCACTGAAATGAGTGATTATCAATTTGATCAATACGAAGGTATTCGTAAAGATGAGGCGGATAAAGAAAAACGTATGCGCAGGGCAAGTAAAAAGAAGAAACAAGATGAATTGTATAAACCAGCATCTTCTTATCGTATTTTCTCGCGTTTATGTTGTAACTATGCATTTCCTAAGCCACCTGGACGGCCATTTCCTGATAAAATCACCGATATGACGGAAGAAAATTTGGATGGAATAGATCAAAGTGACAAACAAGTTAGTTATCAAGAGAAAATACAGGAGGCATTGCAGGTATTGAGGGAAAACCCGGATAAATATCTCAGCCCAGATGGGTTAATGACATACAGTCCCAAATTCTTGGAAGTATTGACAAATATCAAAAATAGAGATCATATAGGTTTGCATTTGTTGTACAGTCAATTTCGAACCATTGAAGGTATTGAAATTATGAAGATGGTATTGGAAGCCAATGGGTTTGTTCAATTCAAGTTGAAAAAGACGGATACTATTTATGAGTTGGATATTGACGAGGAAGACTTAGAGAAGCCCAAATTTATATTGTATACTGGCACAGAAGAACAAGAAGAAAAAGAGATTATGCGTAATATTTACAATAGTTCATGGGAATTAGTGCCGGTTAATATATTAAACGAAGTGCGGAAAATGCATGAGAACAACTTTTTGGGTGAAGTGATCAAAGTGATGATGATTACATCGTCAGGTGCAGAAGGAATTAATTTGAAAAATACCCGATTTGTGCATATTTTAGAACCTTATTGGCACATGGTTCGTATCAATCAAGTAATAGGTAGGGCTCGACGTATTTGTAGTCACCAAGACTTACCGGACGAAATGAGAACAGTACAAGTATTTTTGTATATGTCGACATTGAGCGATGCAGTGTCAGAAGGTGACAAACATAAAGAACTTATTACTAGGGATATAAGTAAAATTGATAATAAAACACCAGTGACGACGGATGAAGATTTGTATGATATTTCGCGTATCAAAGACAAGATCAATCATCAAATACTGAAATCTATCAAGGAAACGTCAATTGATTGTAGTATTCATGAGAATAAAGAAGATATTGTGTGTTTCAATTATGGACGTGTGATATCAAATAGTATGGGATCCGTTCCGTCCATTGAAAAGGATGAGTTTGAGAAGACCGATCAAAATAAAGAAATAAAAGAAAAATTAGTGTCTATTACGGTAGATGGTGTGACGTACGCGTATAATCGTACTGCCAATATTGTATATGATTTTAATAGTTATATGAAATCAAAGAAAACCGGCGAACCATTAAAACGGATCGGTAGGATCGTCAAAAAAGGTCGCAAAAATACATTGGAATTGGATATTTGATCAATGGTATTCATAATTATTTGTTTTGAACATATGATTATGTATGGTTTATGATAATGGTGGTCGATCCTTCTCTCCTCTGCTCCTCCCCCCTCCTCCTCCTCTTCGTCGGCCTGCCCAAAACTTGAATTCCCACTGCATCCATCGGATTTTTACAACATATTTTTTGTTATGTTATCATATATGATTTGATATATCCGTCTAAGTGGCCAGGTAGGGCATTTCTGCTGGTAGG
>VMHT01012707.1_pt1 | contig 13231 bp, 26 predicted proteins | sample 4693611 | NCBI WGS metagenome assembly VMHT01 (sample SAMN12280063, study PRJNA550983) | marine metagenome | isolation source: seawater sampled from same location over 5 years 0.02-0.2 micron viral filtrate | place: USA: collected off the coast of southern California halfway between the port... ... | reverse complement strand
AAATAGGTAATGCGATAGATAAACTATTTACTACCGAAGAAGAACGCTTAAAAGCGAAGAACGAAATATTTAAAGTCCTACAAGAACAACAATTAGAGTTGCAGAAACTACAAACGGAAATCATTGTTACAGAAGCGAATGGTAATTGGTTACAAAGAAGTTGGCGACCTATACTGATGTTAGCATTTGGTTTTATAGTTATCTACGTTAAATTCATTGCACCTTTGTTTAATTTACCTATCCCACCTTTAGAGAATGAGTTTTGGAACTTGTTACAGTTAGGTATCGGTGGGTATGTGGTTGGTAGGAGTGTGGAAAAAGTAGCAGGAAATATAACAATTAAAAAATAATTTACTTTTTATTTGCTTTTTCAAACAAAAATATATAACTTCGCAATTTATTAATACTTCACTATTATAAAAATAATTATAAAAAAATAATAATAATAATTAATATTATATTTAAAAATAATACGATTAAGTATAAAAATAAATATAAGACATCTGACCCCTATTCAATAAAAAAAACATATATTTATCAACAAAAGTTTGTTTATTAGGTGTAAAATAATTATATTTGTGTATGGCTTTGAGAAAGATACATAAGCGTAAGAAAGAGAGTTTTTCTTTACATAAGGTAGAATACACAGATACCTATACTAAAGAAATGGATTGTGAAGGTTTAGCAGTGCTTAAATGGAGTATGTTTGATAGTCCTGATAAGTTAGGTAGTGGTAAATACTTTATGGAAAGTGAACCAATTTTTATATTAGACGAGGTGTTTAGAAAAGAAAGAATCTCAGGTTTTATATTAATGGGGTATGTAAGTAAGACTTACGCAGATAGAATTGCAATACCATCTAATAGTAGTCATAGAGTTGGCAAGGCTGTTAAATTTAAATGTATTAATAAGGCTAAGAGGTTTAGAATGATTAGGGGTCTTATTCAATACGGTATAGAAAGAATAAATGTGTCTAATGATTGGATATACTTCGACACAGATAATTACTTAAAAGAACAAGAGTTTGCTTTGTTTTGATTATGTTTTTTTGTTTTTTAGATTAGAGAGGTGTAAAAGCCTCTCTTTTTTAACTTTAACATTTCTTTAACATTTACCTTAAATAATTATTTGTATGTTTGTTGCGTAGTTAGAAATTAATCTAATTATTAAATACAAAACATTATGGCAAAAATAAATTCAGAAACAGAACATAAAGAATCAATAAGACAATTAGAAATGAATGAACCATTAATATTGTCAATTAAACATTATGATAGAAAGTTCTCTATTGAGTTGGAACATTCAGACGTTACTTTAGAAGAACTTCATACATTATGGACTGACCTTTTAACAGGGATGGGATTTCATTTTCAAACAATAGAAGAATTTTACGAATAGATTATGATAAATACAGAAGCTTGGGAGAAGCTAAGAAAACAAATAGAGTATCATTTAGAGGAAGATAGTAATTTAACTGATATAAGAATCAATTACCAAGTTAAAAAACCAGAAAGAGGTACAAGAAATTACTTGGGATTAAACGTAAATGTAAATAGTTAAAACAAAAACAAAATGAAAGACTTAATAGATTTTAAAAATGCTCAGATTGAAGCATTACAAAAGAAAGTATTTGAATTAGAGACTAAGGTGTCTACGTATGAAACGTACATCTTTGAACTAACAGACAAAGACTGCCCAACACAATACAAGGATATAGTTAAAAATGAATTATTAAAAACCGAGTAAATTATGAAAAACAAATATCCTAAAAGTTTATATGATAAATTAAAAAGAGATTTTAAAAATGGTGATTCAGAAGATTTTATGACACCTCCTTACTTACATAAAATTCTTAATGAAGAAGGTAGAATGATGGAAATATGGAGAGAACTATATGATTAAATAATAAACAATAAATAAATATAAATTATGACAATTTTAGAAAAATTACAGAAAATTCAGTTAGAGCTTAAAGCTCCAAAGAACCAAAGAAACAATTTTGGTAAGTACAATTATCGTTCAGCAGAAGACATCTTAGAAGCTATTAAACCATACGAGGAGAAGTACAAAGTGGTATTTAAGATTAACGATAAGTTAGTTCAGTTAGGAGACCACGTTTGTGTAGATTCAGAAGCTAAGATTATAGATATTGAGTCTATAGATAGAGAAAGTTCAGTATCATCTACTGCACAAGCTATTATAGATTTCCAAGCTAAAGGTATGCAAATGCCACAGAGAACAGGAGCTGCCTCTTCTTATGCTAAGAAATATGCTTTAGGTAACTTATTGTTATTAGACGACACTAAAGATAGTGATGCTACAAATAACCATTCTAAGAATACTAAGACTGCATTAACACAAACAAGTAGTGAGTTTGATAAAGTAAAGAAGTACTTGAAAGATGGTGGTTCTATGGAGGCGGTAGAAGCAAGATACAGTATATCAAAAGAAATTAAACAAATCTTAATTAAATAATATGAATGACATAAAGATTAAACCAACAGATAAAAAAGACCACTACAGGCTTGTCTTAAATGGAGTAGACGTAACTGGAGAACAAGAGAGAAGTGTGTTTAGACACATTGTGGAGACTATAGATAACGGAATAGGAGTAGGAATATAAATATTAACAATTAAATTAAAATTAGAAATTATGAGTAATCAATTAACAGGAACAATTAAATTAATCGGAGAGAAACAAGTATTTGACTCTGGATTTCAGAAAGTAGAATTTGTTATCACAACAAATGATGAGAAGTATCCTCAAGATGTTAAGTTTGAAATAGTACAAGATAAGGTAGATGACTTTATCAAGTATAACAAAGTAGGAGCATCTGTAGACGTTAGTTTCAACGTTAGAGGTAATGAGTACAATGGTAAATACTATGTGAGTCTTTCGGCTTGGAAAGTGTTTAAATCAGGAGCTAATGCACCAGCAACAGATATTGGTGTGCCAACAGAGGAATTAGCTACAAGCGATTTACCTTTCTAAATTAGACAAGGGGAGGTTTAAAAGCCTCCCTTTTTTTTATCAATAAACAAAACAAAAAATATGACAGAACAAGAATTACAAGAACATAACGACCATCTAATGTTTATGCAATCTATAGAGGAAGAATGTACTATAGATATAAATAAAAAAATAGAACATCCTCCAGTGGCAATTAGCTTTAAGACAAAAGAAATTGTTATTAGGAATGGTAGTGTTAAAGAATTTCCTATACCTATTGGAACTTATGGTAACTTTAGCTTTATACAAGCACCACCAAAATCAATGAAAACATTTTTTGTTAGCTTATTAGGTTCAGCTTTCTGTAATCCTAATGGAAAATTTACTAAGGGTATGAATTCTTTTAGAGGTAATAAACACTTTATACATTTTGATACAGAACAAGGGGATTGGCACTCACAAAGAGTTTTTAAGAGAATCCAATGGATGAATAAAGGATTAAAATTAGACTTTTATCATACGTTTGCATTAAGAAAAGTAGGTTATCAAAGTAGAATAGACTTTATAGAATATTATTTAGAGCGTATGAAGGAAGAAGGGAAGCAAATAGGATTAATAGTTATTGATGGTATTGCTGATTTAGTTAGCGATGCAAATAATTTAGAAGAATCTAACTTAATTGTACAGAAAGTAATGGCTTGGACTACTATTTATAATTGCCATATCGTAACTGTAATCCATAGCAACTTTGGGAGCGACAAACCCACAGGACATTTAGGTAGCTTCTTAGAAAAGAAAGCAGAGACACAAATACAATTAGAAAGAGACGAGAACAAGTTTGGATGTATAACAGTCTCTTGTAAGAGAAGTAGGAATACACCATTTGAATCCTTTGACTTTATATTGAATGAAAACGGACTACCTAAGATAATTACTGCTGACGAACTACTTAGTTTTTAGTAATTTGTTGATAAGTTTTTACTAATAAAACAAACAATAAACATTATTTTTATAACATAAAACAAAATTATGAAAGATTTTAGACCAAGATTAAAAGGCAAGATATTAAAAGCTTATAAGAACTTAACTAAAGTAGAGAATAGAGTTCTTGTTATAGGTGATTTGCACGAACCATTTTGTTTAGATGGTTATTTAGACTTCTGTAAAGAGCAGTATGCTATACACAACTGTAACAAGGTTGTATTTATTGGAGACGTTATTGACAATCATTATTCAAGCTATCACGAATCATCAGCAGATGGTTTAGGGGGTAAGTTTGAGTTAGAACAAGCAGTAAAGAAATTAGCTAAATGGTATAAAGCATTTCCTGATGCAGATGTTACTTTAGGTAATCACGATAGAATTATTATTCGCAAAGCACAATCATCTGACATTCCAAGCAAGTGGATTAAGGAGTTTTCTGAGGTATTAGAAACCCCTAATTGGAACTTTGTAACAGAGGTTTATTATGATGGAGTTCGATATGTTCACGGAGATAAAAGTGGTAAACCAAGAATGGCTGCTAAAAGAGATATGGTATCTACTGTTTCTGGTCATTACCACACTGACTTCTATTGTGAATGGATGTTTGGTAAAACAAGAGCTATATTTGGTATGGCAGTAGGTTGTGGTATAGATAGTAAATCATATGCTATGGGATATATGCAAGGAGGTAAGAAGGAGGCTATTGGTTTAGGTATTGTATTAGGAGGTCATACTGCTTTTAATGTAAAGATGGAGTTGTAATGACAGAGCAATCTACTGTAGATTTATTAAACAAGATTAAAGGAATTAATCTGTCATTAGCATCGGACACTTATAGTTGTTACGATGCTTTTGATGTTAATTATATAGTTGAGATAAAGAATAGAAGAAAGTATTATTCTGATAAAATTATTGAGGCTATGAAACTGTTTACCAACTATCAAGAATCACAAATAAAAGGTAAGACGTTTCTATATGTTGTAACTGATGAAAAAGGTGTGTGGGTATTCAATATATCAAAGAACATATCATCTATTGTTAAAACACCTGTAAAAGCGTTTAAATGCCCTAAGACTACAGACTTTAATGACAACAGTAAAATCAACAAGTATTCTTATATACTTCCTGAATCAATGGCTAAACATATAGAATATGAATCATAAGATAATATCACCTCTATCTGTAACACTACCAAGAAAAACCGTTAAGGATAAGAAGATTTACTTGAATATGAACACATATAGAAACTTACATCATAGAATAAGTAATGATGCTAAGAAAGCCTATTCAGAGACTCTTAGAGAGCAGTTAGAAGGCTTATCTATACAAACACCTGTCGAGGTAACTTATAAGGTCTATAAAGCCTCTAAAAGACGATTAGACAAGATGAATGTAGTTAGTGTAGTAAGTAAGTTCTTATTAGACTCTATAACTGAGTATGGTTGTTGGGAAGATGATAATGACGATTATGTAAAGACAGAGGCTATATTACCTACAGAATTAGATAGAGATAACCCAAGAGTAGAAATAATTATAAAAGAGATTTAATGTTAGAAAAATTAGCAGTTCATCACGAGTTATGGATTAAGATGTTAGTAAATTTAGGTTGCAATATTGATGTAGCTAAAGACTTAGTTCAAGATATGTATCTTAGGATGCACAGACTTGTGAAAGATGAGAAGAGGATTATGTATAAGGATGATATTAACAGGTACTTTGTGTGGATTACATTAAGGAACTTGTATTATTCTTATTTAAAAGATAAACGTAATAGCATATTTTATGAGATATTAGAGAATGATGAGGTTGTTGAGAAGCAGTATGATGTGGAGGAAGATGATGCTTTTGAAAAGATAGTGAGTGAGGTAGAAAGTATAACGTCTGATTGGACTGTTTATGATAAGAGGTTGTTTGAATTATACTTCATACAAGGCTTATCTTTGAGGGCAATATCAAAAGGAGCTAAGATAGGATTAACATCTATACATAACTCTATACTAAACCAAAAAGCTATATTAAGAGAAAGTTTATCAGAAGATTTAATAGATTATTTTAACCAAGATTTTGACAAGATATGAGACCAAACAATTATTATTTACAATTAGAAAAACAAGGGTACTACGAAACTATAGACAAGAGGTCTAAAGACTACAGAGAGTACAAAGAATGGAAAGCATTAAAGAGAAGTGAAGACTACAATAAGTTAAAGCAGAATGTTGAAACAAAGCCAAAAGGTGTTGGCGACACGGTAGCTAAGATTACTAAAGCTACAGGAGTAGATAAATTAGTTAAGTTTATAGCTGGTGAGGACTGTGGTTGTAGTGAGAGACAAGTTAAGCTAAATAAATTATTTACTTATAAAAAGATAAATTGTATATCTGAGGATGATTATACTTATCTAAGCGATTTTGTGGATAGTAAAACAAATAAGACTACTTCTGAACAAAGGAAAAGGCTAATATCTATTCATAATAATGTGTTTAACACTAACCAAAAAAACACAAGCTGTAAACCCTGTATCATAGGAATTGTAAATAAATTAAAAAAGTACTTGCAAGTTTATAAATAGTTTTGTAGTTTTGCTTCGTAAGATTAAAACAAGTATATTATGAAGCGAATTAAACAACAAAGATTAAGTGAGTTTTGGAATCACCAAATAAATCCTATTACTGGATGGGTTGAACGAAAAAATGATGCAGATAACAAAAACAAAAGAAAAACCACTAAGATTAGATTGGATAGGAAAGTAAACAAAAGTGTTAAATACTCAATAGATTAACAGATGAAAGTAATATTTGATGCAGATAGTTTGATATATGCCTCTTGCTTCAAGAGGAAGGAAGATAGGGATTCTTTAGACAATATATTTGAGACTGATGTGAACGTAGCTTTTGATAAGTTTGAGAGTAGCCTTGATAAGCTGTTATCCTTTTTAGAAGATTTAGTGGAAGTAGATGAGATTGTAATTTGTAATGGTTCTAAAAACAACTTTAGAAAAGATATATCCCCTACATACAAATTGAATAGAACACAGAAGAGACCTGACATACTACCATTACTTCACGATATGGTTAAACTTGCATACGATTCTATTTATGGTGATGGGGTTGAAACAGATGATGTTGTAGCTACATTGTGGGCAGAGGAAGTGAAAAAAAATGGTATTGACTCTGTTATCATAATGTCATTAGACAAAGACTATAAACAATTTCCTTGTTGGTTTTATAACTACAACTATAAGAATAGAGAGTTAATTAAGATTTCAGAGCAAGAAGCAAAAGAGAACTTCTATTCTCAGATGATTATAGGTGATACTGCTGATAATATAAACTATTGTAAGGGGTATGGTAAGGCTTATACTAAAAAGCTCTTTAAAGAGGCTAAAAATGAGTATTCTCTAGTCAATAGAACTTATAGATTGTATAAAGAGATATATGGAGGGGATGCTAAATCTATGTTTAATGAAGCTAAATCATTACTAACGCTTAAAACAGACTGTTATGGAAATATTAAGCGATGAAGATAGGTATATTGTGGAATTATACTTCTCAAATTCAATAATTGAGATACAAGAAGGGTTACCTAAGTTTATTTTAGAAGAGATTTTAGAGTATTATGAAGAACAAGAGTACTATTTGGCTTGTGCAGGGATAAAAAAAGCCTTAGATTGGCACGATACCAATACTTTCACTAAAACAATGGTAGAAATAAATAAAATAAGAGAAAATAACAAATTAAATTAAAACAAACGATATGATAGATTATAATAAGGAAAACGCAGACGAATTAGCAAGAGATTTTGAAGTATTAACAGGGATTGATATAAATAGTACATCAAGAGAAACTAAAACAATGATTAATAGAACATTATTCTACAAAATATTAACAGATGTTAATTTTATGAACGATAGAATGATTTCAGATTGGTTTGAATCAAGAGGTGTAAAAAGAAACAGAGCATCTATATTTCAATCATTAAAAAAAATAAGTATTTACTATAAAACATACCCATCATTCAGAAATACATATAATGTGTACTTTAATGATAAAGCAGAAGAGTTCCTTACGTTAGAACAAGCACACCAGAAGCGTTTAAATGACTCCAAACAGAATATACATACAAATACACTAAAAAAAGACAAAGATGCCTTAGAATTGCTTATAGACACTATTCCACAAGATAGAAGGAGTGAAATACGAGATATTGTAAGCTTAAGGGTTAAATCTTGGAGCTGGAAAACTAAAGATGAATGTAAAATAATAGAAGGAGACACTTCATTAGAAGGTTATTGTTTTTAATCAATAAAATATGTATATTATGGGGATATTAATAGTATTATTTATAATAATAGTAATAAAAATAGTATTTACAATTAAAGATAACTAATATGAGAAACCAAACATCTTATCGAACCAACAAAAAGGTTAGAAAATATTGGAACAAGTTTTTGAATTTTATAATACCAAATAGAACGGAAAGGTTATTATCAAAAATGATGAAGCAAGACCAAGATTTAGGACTGTATGAATTAAACCAAGACAATACTTGGATTGAAAGAGCGAAATATCGCAAAGAAAATAAAGTTTGGCTTGATATTTCTTTTGCTATTGCTGTAAAAATAATGTCTGCACTTAAAGCGAACAAAACTGCTAATATCTTTCCTAAAACTCAAAAAGAATTAGCAAAAGCAATGCTTTGCTCACCTCAATATGTTAATAAACTCTTGAAAGGTACTGAAAACCTTCAATTGGAAACTATTACTAATATTGAGCAAATCTTGAATATAGACTTAATTCAAGTACCTAAATTTCGAACTGTATAAACCAAAACAAAGACAAATGAAAACAATTAAAAGAATTATCAAACAAGTAAAAGAGAACAAACTATGAGAGGAACACAACCACATTACGAGAACGGAAATGATTATGATATCATAGATGTTATAAGGGATTATGATTTAAACTTCTGTAGAGGTAATATCATTAAGTATATTGCAAGAGCAGGTAAGAAGCACGATGAACTACTTGACTTAATTAAGGCACAAGACTACTTAAATAGGGAGATAGAACTGTTAAGAAGTAAAGATAGAGTAGATAGGTAAATGTTAAAGAAATGTTAAAATTTGTTAAAAAGTATTGTCAATCTAAAAAAGTATTGTAGATTTGCTTCATAACAAAATAATATTAATAATTAAAAACAAACAAATGAAAGCAATTAAAAATGTAGTTTACAGTAAAAAAGATTTTAATAGTGTAATAGTTCCTTCTTGGCAACGATGGAGAAATGAAAAAAATGTAAAAGATTTAGCAGAGGCAGTGTATTCTCAAGGTCAAATGCGGGATGTTTTAATTTGTGTTACTGAGGAAGGAACTAAGATATTAACTGATGGAGCTCATTTATCAGATGCAATATTTAAGAAATTAAAAAGAAATAAGATAAATGTAAAAGAAAAATATGTAAAAAATGAAGAGGAAGCAAGACAGGCTTTTATTTCCTTTAATACAAGAGGTAAGAGTTTGCAAAAAATAGATTATATTGTTAGTTATGCTGGTTCAGGTAATAATGATTATAAGAAATTTTTAACACAGGTTTTACAGAGTCCTAATAGTTTAAAAGAAGCAAACGGTGTACACGGAAGTCTTTTTACAGTTCCGTCTTTAATAAATATATTTTTAGGAAACACTGCTGATGTTAAGAAAGGTAAATCTAAGTTACCTATTTGTTTTGATAGGTTAATAAATCTTGTTGAATATTTGGGTTATAATTACTCAAAAGATGGAAGAATATTAAGACATCTTAATAAAAATGGAAAGTCAATGAAGTTAAATGGTGGTAGTATAATACCTGTAATTAATAGAATTAGAAGTAATAGAAGTAAATTACTTCAAAAGACTAATAAAGAAATATTAGATTTATTGGTTGATTTTACTACCTTTCACTATAATTCAATGGAGTCTTGTACTTTTACTAAAGATTCAGTTTCGGCTTCATTTTCATCTTATTTAACAAAGCATTTACTTTAGATTATGAAGGGATTTATTTATAGCAATCAAATACCAATGTTTGGTCATAGGGAAGTAATTGGTTATGGTGTTGATGATTTTTATATTAAAGAGATTGATAGAGGTTTAGCAAATGATATTATAAAAAAAAATCACTACAGTAAGAAATACTTTAACAACAGTTATATTCATTTAGGTGTTTTTATAAATAAAAAACTATTAGGAGTGTTGCAATACGGACATCTTTTAAATAATAATTCAGTTTCAAGCATAGTTAAAAACACTAAAAACGGAGAGGCTTGTGAACTTAATAGAATGTGGCTAGATGATGAAGCAAAAAGAAATAGCGAGAGCAAGTCAATAAGCTACAGTTGTAAATACTTAAAAGGTAAATACCCTAAAATAAAATGGATTCAAAGTTTTGCAGATGAAAGATGTGGAGGTTTAGGTATTGTTTATCAGGCTTGTAGTTTTAATTATTATGGAGAACATTTGTCTATATTTTATACTGATGGAGATAAGTTTTATCACAACATACAAGTAACTGCTAAAAGAGATAAAGCTGGTGTTCAGGTTAAAGATAAAGATAAATTACGCAAAGTAGAGCTAAGGCAGTTTAGGTATATTAAATTTATACATACAAAAACAAAAAAACAATGTTTATTAAAAGAACAACCTTATTTAAAACATTATAACAATGATTAACATAATTAAAAACTAAATATTATGAAAGAACAACTAAAAGACAAAATATTATCAATAAGACCAGAATATTCAGATAATGGTGATTCTACTAACCCATTACCATATGAAGTTTCTTTATATTATCAAGAAGATGATTACTTGATAGATTTAACTTTAGATGTGAATGATGTATTAAATGCTGAGATATTAATAAATGAAGAGGATTATGAATTATCAGATTCAGATATTAAGTTTATATGTAAATATCTTTCAGGGCTGTTAGATTATGAAATACAAGTTACTGAGAGGTATTATGAAGCAGAAAGGAATGAACAAGATAATTACTATTACTATAGTTAAAAAACAAAATAACAACAATTTAGTTATCCTAATATGAGTAATTCACAAGAGATTAAGCCTACAGATGGAAGAAAAGGGAACAGTAGAAAGAAATCTATTCCTAAGCTACCTGTACCAGATAAAGAGAGGTCTAACAAACCTGCAATGAATACCGCTAAGAAGAATCGTAAGAAGCAATACGCTAAGAAAGCTATTAAGAATGTTTTTGGTAGTGAAGTAAATGCTTTTGAGAGTTTAGCTAAGAAAGCAAAAGAAGGTAGCTACAATCATATGAAATTGCTTATGGATTATGCCTATGATGAAGATAAGGAAACCTCTACTAAGAAACCTAATGCTCCTGTGATTAATTTCTTTGGGGATAGTATTGAAGGTAAGAAGATTAAGGATAAGATTATAGACGTAACACCAAAAGATGAGTAAGATAGATATACACGAAAAATACATACCTGTTTTCAAGAATGATAGCAGGTATTTTGTTATTACAGGAGGTAGAGGTAGTGGTAAATCATTTGGTGTAAACGTATTCCTACTTAATTTAACCTATGAAGAAGGTCATAAGATACTATTCTCACGTTATACAATGATGTCAGCACATACGTCTATTATACCTGAATTTATTGAGAAGATTAACTTAATGGGAGTTCACGATGACTTTAGGATAACTAAAGATGAGATTATGAACCTAAAGACAGGTAGTTCTATAATATTTAAAGGTATTAGAACGTCATCTGGTAATCAGACTGCAGCACTTAAATCCTTGAATGGTATAACTACATTTGTAGTAGATGAGGCAGAAGAACTTGTAGATGAAGGTACTTTTGATAAGATTGATTTCTCTATACGTTCACAGACTAAACAGAATAGAGTTATTCTTATACTGAATCCAACAACTAAAGAGCATTGGATATATCAGAGGTTCTTTCAAAATGAAAACGTATTGGCAGCCTCTAATATGATTAAAGGTAACGTTACTTATGTTCATACAACTTACAAAGATAATAAGAAGAACTTATCTCAATCATTCTTGGAGAGAATTTACGAAATGAAACGCAAGAGACCAGATAAGTATCAACACCAAATATTAGGAGGTTGGCTTGAGAAAGCAGAAGGTACTATTATAAGAAAATGGAGAGTTGGAGACTTTATTCCTACAGAACTTACTTGCTATGGACAAGATTTTGGATTTTCAGCCGATTTAACGACACTTGTGAAGATTTCGGTAGATAAGAACGCAAGAAAGATTTGGGTTAAGGAAATCTACGGGAAACCTAATCTAAACACATCTGAGATAGCAGGTATGAATAGACGAGAGTGTGGTATGGATTTGATTATTTGTGATAATAGTGAACCACGTTTAATATCAGAAATGAAAACATTGGGTCTTAATATAAAGCCTACAGTAAAGAAGAAAGGTAGTATATTATCTGGTATAGCTTTGATGCAAGATTATGAGATAATAGTTGATAGAGGTTCTCACGGTATAATAAGAGAGCTAAATAACTATGTATGGAAAGATAAGGGTGAAGCACCAATAGATAAGTTTAATCATTTTTTAGATGCAATCCGTTATGGATTAATGTACTTAGTGCAGGGAGTAAACTCTGGGGTTTATGTGATAAGATAAAAATAAAATGTTTAATATGAAGGGGGTCAATTAATTTTGTCTCCCTTTTTTTGTTTAATATGATGGGGTAGAAAATAATTCTATGTTTAATATGGAGGGGTATGTTTAATATGATGGGGCAACCCTGTGTTTAATATGATACCCTATGTTTAATATGATGGGGGTATTTTTCTTATCTGTAATTACTCTAAATAGCTTATTTAGACTAACAATAAATAGTAAATTTATTTGTTTATTTGAAAAAAATATTGTAGACGTGTACACGCGTTCATTACTTTAAAATTACGATATAAATTTAGGATTTTCATATACGCATAAAAACGTTAAAAAATTATTTTTGTATTTTTTTTGCATTTTTTTTGTTTTTTTGTTGTGTATTAAAAAAATTGTTTTATATTTGTATCATAATAATTTAAAAAACATAACAAAATGAATAACAAGCAAAAAATTACCGCAACAGTTTTAACCATCATAGGGATTGTATTAATAGTCAATCAAGTAATTAACGATTTTGAATTTGTACTATAACAAAACAAAAAAATAAAACAATAACCAAAACTTAAAACAATGAATGAAGCAATTAAACAAATCAAAGAGTTAAAAGACTTATCCAGTTATCACGGTTT
>VMHT01169238.1_pt1 | contig 13232 bp, 10 predicted proteins | sample 4693611 | NCBI WGS metagenome assembly VMHT01 (sample SAMN12280063, study PRJNA550983) | marine metagenome | isolation source: seawater sampled from same location over 5 years 0.02-0.2 micron viral filtrate | place: USA: collected off the coast of southern California halfway between the port... ... | reverse complement strand
GCACCGCGGCGCGCGCGCTCGCCGGCGCGCGCGGCGATGCGCGGGGTGCGCGCCGCGCGCGAGCTCGCGCTGGCGACGACGGCGGCGGACGAACGACGCGGCGACGCGGGCGCGTCGACGGGCGCGCTCGGCGCGCAGGGCGACCGCGCGCTGCTCGTGATCGACGTGCAGAACGATTTCGCGGCGCCGAGCGGGGCGCTGACGGTGCGGGGGGGGGACGGCGTCGCGCGCGCGTGCTCGAGGTGCGTCGAGGCGTTCGACAGGGTGGTGTTCGCGCAGGATTATCACCCGGCGGGACACGAGAGCTTCGCGAGCGAGCACGCGGGGAAGGCGCCGTACGACGAGGTGGAGCTCGCGTACGGGACGCAGACGCTCTGGCCCGATCACTGCGTGCAGGGGACGTGGGGATGCGCGTTTCACGACGATTTAGTGGTGCCGGCGAGGGCGATGGTGGTGAGAAAAGGACACAACCGGGACGTCGATTCGTACAGCGCGTTTTTTGAAAACGACCGACGGAGCGATACGGGTCTGGATGAGTACCTCAAGAAGGAAGGCGTCAAACGCGTGTACGTCGTCGGATTAGCGTACGACTTTTGCGTCAAGTACACCGCGTTAGACGCGAAACGATTGGGATACGACGCGTACGTCGTGCGGGATTGTTGCGCGGGCGTGGCGTTGCCGGGAACGATGGAGGCGGCCGAGAAGGAGCTCGCGGACGCGGGCGTCGTCGTCCTAGAAACGCTTCCCGCGTAGCGCGCGACTTTTTATACGCATTGTTCGACGTTAGCCGTCGTTTGTAAACAACGTACGTATTCAGCCCTCGTTTGAACCGCCGTCGCCGACGCTCGCGCGCGTCCCCGCCGTCGCCGCACACGCCGCCGCTCGCGGCGCCGACTCGACATGCCGTCCACGGTGCGCGCGCGCTCGCGCGAATCGCTCGCTCGCTCGCTCGCTCGCCCGACCTCGCGCGCGAACGAGGCGAGGCGAATCCGCACGACCCGAAAGAAAACTCGACTGACGCGCAACCTCGCAGGCGAGCGTGCGCCGCGCGCAAAAAAACGAACGCGAGACGACGAAAGCGATCGAGCAGTCCGCGGCGGCGAAAAAAGCGGAAGAAGACGCGCACTGGGCGGCGCACGGGGACGGAAAGAAGAGCAAGGCGGCGCAACGCGCCGAGATGGACGCGGCGGCGGCGGACGCGAAGGCGGCGGCGCGCGCCGAGGCGAGACGGCAGGCGGCGGAGGAAGAGGCGGCGTTCTCGGGGGCGAAGAAGGCGCCGGCGAAGAAGGTGACGGCGTATGATTTGGCGCAAGGGAAAGAGATGGACGCCAAGGCGAGGCTCAAGGCGAAGTTTGCGGCGAAAAAGGCTGAACAAAAAATACAAGAGTCTGACGAATACGACGACGCGGTTTTGCGAGCTAACGAAAATAGAAGTATCGACGTGGTCTCGGCGAGCGGCGTCGACGCCGCGCTGGATGCGCTGACGGTCGAAGAGCGATCGGCGTCGCCCGCGCCGTTGAGCGGTAAAGCTGCGTACGCTGCGTTTGAGGCGGAAAAACTCCCCGAACTCAAGGCTGAAAAGCCGGGCCTGCGTAAGCAGCAATACGCCGACTTGATGAGTAAACTCTGGGCCCGCTCGCCGCAGAATCCTCAAAATCAAAAGTAGCGCGGTCGAATAACGCACCGACTCAACGAGCACGCTCCGGGCGCGCGCGTTCGCCGCGGAATCCCAAAAATCAAGACGATTTAGCGCGGGCGAGTCCGGATTTGAATATCATTAAAACATCCGTCGAAGCGCGTCGCGCCCTCAAACCTCATCCATCCCGCGTCGTCCTCTAATCAATAATGACGCGTCCATGAAATTAAAGTCAACCTAATACACACTCGAACGTTCGCTCGAACGCCGAAAAAAGCTCACTTCGCCTTTGTCCCATCCTTCGAGCTCACCGTCTTGCGTCCATCGAAGTGTTTCCGTCTCGCCTCGCTCGCGCGCGCGGCGAACGTCTGCCAAAATCCAACCACCGCGCGCTCGCTCCTCTTCGCGCCGCTCTCGCGCTCGACGAATCGATTCACGCGTCCGTCGTCCATCGACGATCGCGTCGAATCATCATCCGTGGACGCCCTCGCGCGCGCCGTCCTCGGCCGTCGCGCCGCCGTCGCCGCGCGCGATCGCGCCGCGGGCCCTCGCGTCGTCGCGCGCGCCGCGGTCGCGCCGCGCGTGAGCATGCCGCGTCGCGTCGCCGACTGCGGTCGTCGGCATCGCGCGTCAGAGGCATGCGCGCGACGACGCCGCGCGTCGCGCCCGGCGTCGCGCCCGCGCGCGACGGACGACGACGCGGCGTCGCGCGTCGCGTCGTCGCGCGCGCCGCGGGCGCGGACGAGGCCGCGGCGCCGCCGCGCGGGAAATCCGAGGCGTACGACCAGGCGCGCGTCGCCGTCGAGCGCGCGCTCGAAAAGTCGACGAAGCGCGCGACGAAGCGCCGACGGTCGAGCGGGCGAGCGGTCGGGAAACCGGCGCGGTTGGCGGTGGAGCTGCCGGTGAACGATGACTCGGACGCGGCGCTGATCGAGATGGCGACGGGGACGCTGGGCGACGGCGCGAGAGACGCGACGGCGGTGTTCGGAAGGGCGAGCGCGGCGAAACTGGCGCGAGAGATGGGAAGCGCGATGGAGTGCGTGAGCGTGGATGACGCGTGGACGGCGGCGGACGCGGCGGCGAGGGATGGGATCATCGCGTTGGTCGGAGTGCCGAGCGATCGGGTGGAGGCGGCGATGCGCAAGTGTCGAGCGGGAGAGGGAAGGCCGACGGTGTGCGTGAACGTGGAGTGGGAGCACGACGGCGACGGGGGGTTGGCGTGGTCGATGTCGCGACAACAGGCTGGGGTGGACGACGCGGCGCCGAGCGATGTGGAGGCGTTTGCGAATTCGTTCGTCGTGGTGTACTCGTTCCTGCCGCTGAATATCCAAGCGTCGATGTTCGCGTCTTCGCTCGAGGGCGCGGTGTTTAAGTGCGTGCGAGGAGGCGCGCCCGCGGGAACGCCGTGGCGAATCTTAGTGAAAGAGAAGGGCGCGTTCGCGCAGGTCGGGGCGATGCAGCGGCGACCTCAGCAAACGGATTTAGAGGCGGCGTTGTACAACTCCATCGCAGCCAAGTCGCCCGTGAACGAAGCCGTGGGCAAAGCCAGCGGTTTCTTCCGCGGGCTCATGAACAAGGACAAGTGAGTAATAAATAATATCGCATCGCCAACTCCGTAGTGATCGTCGTCTCTACCGCCGCGCGCGCGCCGAAAGTCACCCGTATCAAGACGAGCGTCGTCGCCGAACACTAAAGCTCGCGCGACACATCTCGCAGCGGCGGTCGTCGCGCGCACCATGTCCTCCATGTACGGCGCCAGTCCGAGCGAAGACTCAGGTAAGTCGGCATCGACGCCGCGCGCGCGATGTGCGCGCCCGCTCGCGGCGTCGTCATCCTCGACGCAACACGTTTTCGCGCCCGAACACGACGCTCGATCGATGACTGACGCGGAGCGCGCGCAGGATTATTGAATCCCGAACGACGACGCCGAAGCATCCCGCTCGCGATGCAGGGCGCGGTAGTCATGGCGTTCGGGCTCGGGATCGCGTACTTGATGTATAGGTTGACGGTGGATGACGACGACGGAATTAGAGTCATTCGCGCGACGGAAGATTTCCCGTGAGCGGTGCGCGGTGGGTGGTGAGCGTATCCTATATATTTGTAATACAAGTGAAAAAGTTCTATAATGCCGTTTCGTAACGTCGTCGTCGTCGTCGTCGTCGTGGTTAGTCGTATTGCGTCAAATCAAACGTCAGCACCTTGGAGCACGCCTGCGAGACGTCTCGCGTGACGCCGACGAGAGCATCCGCCTTGTCGTAAAAGTAATCCTTCAAAGAAATTACGATGGACTGAGTGCCATCCTTACCATCCTTGCCATGCGAGCGCGCAGCCATGAACTTGGCGAGCTTTTCGACGTTCACCTTATCGAGCGCCGCGTCGACTTCGTCGAGGACAAAGAACGGCGAGCTTCGGTAAGAGTGAATCGAGAACAAGAGCGCAACAGCAGCGATCGTCTTCTCACCGCCAGAAAGCTGTTCCATTTCACGGAAACGCTTCGTGGGCGGCATGGCGGTGAAGTTGACACCGTGCAAGAAAGGATCTTCGTTGCTTTCGAGGCTCAAGTATGCCTGACCGCCGAGCGGGTGGCTCGCACTTTGCGTCAACTCCTTGTACAGAACGTCGATAGAGTCGGCGATATGCTGGAAAGCATCGAGGAAGATGGAGCGTCGTCGACTTCGCACATCCTCGAAGGCGTCGGTCGCTTCTTTCACTCGCTCTTTCGCCGCTTCTAATTCTAACGTCTGCAATCGTTCCTTCTCCTTGATCGTCTCGTACTGCTCGAGCGCCTTCATATTCGGCTCCAATCGAGCAAGCTCGATCGAAGTCTCATCAATCTTGATTCTAAGTTCATTCTCCTTGCCTTCGCGCTCAAACTTGCTTACTTGCTTCAAATCGCTCCTCAAGTTGGAGTAGTCGAGGACGACGTTCCCAGCGGTGGACGTTTCGCCGTCAACTTCCATGGCGTCGCCGTCGTTTTCACCAGCGCCGAGCGCGAGCACGCGCGGAAGTTCCATTTGTTCCATCGTCGCGTTTGAGATGATACCATTGCGAATCTCGCGCTGCGCATCGATTTCGTTTTGGCTGGAAGAGAGCTTCTTGTCGAGTCGAGCTGTTTCTTGCACCGCCATCGTAGTCTTCTCCTTGAGCACCACAATGTCACTTTCGAGCGCCTTGGCTTGCGCCTTGGCTTGTTGATGCTCAGTTTCCATCTCCACAAGCTTATTCTTCGATTCATCGAGTTCTTTCATCGCATTCACCGCCGAAGCTTCGAGCTCAGCGAGTTCAGCTTTGTATCTCGCGATCATGCCTTCGGCGGATTTGACTGGGCCCTCGGTGTCGCGGCTCTTCTCATAATTGAGCTGTTCCTTCCACTTCGAGCGTTGTGACGCAAATCTACTCTTCTCTTCGGCTTCTTTCTGCTTGCGCATCAAGTGTTCGTTCTCATACACGCGAATATTCGCAATATTGAGAGTCTTGACAAACGAGGCGTAAATTCCGTCGATGATGGTGTGAATTTGTTTGTCAAGCGCCGCAACCTTGGTCGCGCCTTCTTTGCTCGCTTTCTGCGCCGCCGCAAGTTCTGGTTTGGATTCTTCGAGAGATGAGACGATGACAGCCTTGTCGCGCGCTAACTTGGCGAGTTTATCCTTCAACGCCTTCATATCGGCTTGCAAGAATTGCGTGTCCTTTTCAATCGTCGTCTTTTCCGTGATCACTTGTTGCTCCTCGAGCATCAACGTAGTCAGACTCTTCATAGCGGCAAGCTCATCTTCGAGTTTCATCTTCTCTTGGCGCGTGTTTTCGACGTCCATTCGACTGAATCGGTTCGCTTTCTCGGCTAAACCTGAGGAAGAACCACCGGTGAGACGCCCACTCTTGTCGACGAGTGTACCATCCAGCGACACTGACTTGATTCGTTGCGCGCCGCCAAAGGCCAACTTCTTCGCTTCAGCGTGCGTATCACACACCACAGTGTCACCACACGCGAAGAGAATGGCACGTTCGCGCGACTTATCAAACTGAAGAACATCGACAATCAAACGAGAGCTGCCTCCGAGGTGACGCAAGCGTTCATTGATGGCTTGAACTTTGATCTCCTTCAATGGAATGAACTGCATCGATTGAATGCGTTGTTCTTTCAAATACTGAATGCACTCCTTCGCCGTCTTAGCATCTTCAACGACGACAGCATCGGCTTCACGACCGAGCACAGTGATGACGGCGAGCTCATACTTCTTTTGCGTCACCTTGATGAGCTCAGTGAGTCTACCATGCACACCTGGGAACATTCGCTTCATCGTCGCAATAGCTTCGAGCGCCTTGGTTTCGCGTTCATTTTGCTTACGGTCGGCCTTGGCTTCTCGGAGCTTGGCGTTGAGGGCGTCAATCTTTTCCTTGAAGAGGTCTTGTCGGCTGCGCACCGTGCGCTTCTCATCGGCAAGTTCCTTAAGTTTCTTTTCAAGTTTCTTCAGCTCTCCCTTGTTGACCGTCTCAGTCTGTTGCAACGTCTTTGATCGATCAACTTCGCGCTCTTCTTGTTCTTCCAAGAAAGAAAGACGAGATTGAAGCTCCGAGGTCTTGCTCGACAAACGAGACGCCGCCTCCTCATCTGTGTTGAGCTGAGACATCAGTTGATCGCGTTCGGTTTTCAACTTGAACGTAGCCGCGCCTGATTCGATTTTCTTCGCGTTGTACTCGGCTCGTTGTTCGGGCGTCAATTCAAACTTCGAATCTTGCTCCATTCGACGCTTTTGGTCTTGATCGAATAGCGCCTCGGCGTTGTCGATGTTGGCCAAATGTTGCTCCATGTTTGCGATTTCCTTGGCTTGGTTCTCCGCGTCTCGCTTGGACTTGGTGAGTTGCGCCTGTCCAAGTTCCAATTTCTTCTGAACTCGAGTCGTCTCTTCTTTGATCTGATTCACGCGCGGCGCATGGCTGGAAATCGTACCCTTGAGCGCTTCAATCTTACGGTTGAGCGCCAAGTGCGTCTTATCCTTGGTCATTTTCTCCTTGCGCTTGTCCTCGTATTCCTTGAGCGATTCCTCATTCGCAGCCACGTGCTCGTCGCGAACTTCACGCACGTTTCTCATCTCATCACGAACGCGGTCTATGTCGGCATCGATGTGATAGAGCTTGAACAGAGTGCTTTCAACCTTCATCTGATTCACGCGTTCTTGAAGCGCCATGTGCTTCTCCGCCTCTTCCTTTTGCTCGCGCATCTGCTTCTTCTGCGTCATCAAAGACTTCTTTTTAGTAAAGCTCGTGTGTGCTTCGTCCTCTGCACGTTGCTTCGCCCGCTCGTTCGTCGTATATCTCTCCGCGTACTCATCCGAACCAGAAATTTGTTCAATCAGCGTCGTCAACTCCTTCGGCGTTTTCTGCGCCACCGCCTCGATGTCGCCCTGATACACCAAAAAGTTTCGCGCCTTGACCAGAATCCCGTACGACTTCAATCGTTCGTTGTACTCCTCCGACGTCAATCGTTGGTTATCGATCTCGTAATGCGTCGTCCCGCTCGCCTCGATGACTCTCGAGAACAAAATCTCTCGCTCATTCTCCGGTTCGTACGCCAACGTCACCCGAGCGCTTCGTCTATTCTCACTCGCATCCGCCAAGTCCACCGTGTAGATCAAATCCTTAAACGTCGTCCCTCTCAACTGTGCGCTTCGCACCCCGAGCACGAACGATATCGCATCCATAAGATTCGACTTCCCGCTCCCGTTCGGCCCCACGACGCTCGTAAAGGATTTAAAAGGTCCGATCTGATGCTTTCCCTTGTACGACTTAAAATTCTCCACCTCGATCCGATCGATCCGTCCGCGCGCCGCCGTCGGGCGTTTCATCGCCGCGTCGCCCACCGTCGCCATCGCGCGATCCATCCTCGTCGCTCGCGTCCGCGCGTTTCCCGAATCTTCGCGCGCGTCGGTTTGAAATTTCAAAAATCAAAATCCACCGTCGAGTCGCGTCGTCGTCGTCGTCGTCCACCGCGCGCGCGTCGTCGCCGCGCGATGCGCGCCCGAGTATCGCGCGCGAGTCCTCGCGCGTCGGCGTCCGTCGCGCGCGCGCGTCGGCGTGTGCGCGCGTCGTCGCGCGTCGGCGTCGAGCTGTCGGTCGCGCGTGGTCCGGTATTTGAAACAGGTCTTGCATTACAAAAAGCGGCGACGGCGCCGGCGCGCGCCGGCCGCGGCGCCCGCGGAGCGCGACGCGCCGCGCGGCGCGTCGAGGGCGACGACGAAAATGTCCTCCGTCCGTCGCAATCGACGATACGCGCACATGCGCGTCGCGCTCGACGCGAGCGGGTACTTTAGCGTGGATTCGATGCGCGCGCGCGACCCGCGCGCGTTCGATGAAATCGTCGGCGTGGACGTGCGGAAGGGCGACGCCGAGCCGGAGACGGCGGCGGAGGACGGCGCGGGAGAGCGGATACTGGCGCGCGAGCGCGCGCGGGAGGTTCGAGCGGCGGCGGAGGCGCGATGGGAGGAAGAGTTTGGAGACGCGAGCGCGAGCGACGCGCGATTCGGAGACGCGTTCGCGAGCTCGAGCGGACGCGCGGTCGGACGCGGGGCGGCGAAGACGGACGGTAAGGTGAGCGATGCGGCGTGGCGCAGGGCGATGTTCGAGGGATGGGATGGGGCGACGGTGGACGGCGACGGCGACGGCGACGGCGACGCGCGCGGCGAGCGGCGAGCGGCGACGACGGCGGAGGAAGCGACGGAAGAAGCGACGTTCATCGTCGACGTCGATGAGTACAGAGCGTCTCGCGGGCGGTCGAGGACGTACATCTCCCAGGCCGAGTACGTGTCGCGCGCGGCGGATTTTGAACGCGTCATGCGAGAGCGCTTTCTCGCCGGCGGCGACGACGGTTTCGATTACCTCTCCGTCGACGCCGACGCCGCGCTCGACGCTCACTGGCGACGCGAGATCGACCAGGACGCCGAGGACAAATACTTTGACGAAGATTAGCGCGAAAATTAGCACAATTGTCATAGCCAAACGTAGCGTCGAACGCGCGTCGTCGTCTCGTGACGAGACTCTCGTCGCGCGTTCGTCACAGAATCCGCGCGCGCGCGCTCGAGGGCCGCACATCACCGCACGGGACACCCGCGCGAGACGATGAACGATAAGAACGAGCAAGCGCTCACCGCGCTCGCGCGTGAGCCCGGGAATAAGACGTGCTTCTCGTGCGTCGGACCGGGGTCTTTGGTGCGTCCTTCGTCGTGTTTCGACGAGATTATCGACGAGACTTTCGCATCTTTCGCGCGCTCGAACGGCGCGCGGCGCCCCGCGCGCGCGCGCCGGCGACGGCGCTACTTTTGCGCGCGGTATACCGCGCGCGCGGGTGCGAAACCGAAGGAACGCGCGTGGATGCTCGTGAACGTTGAGATGAGTTCAGCGGATGACTGACCGCGACGACTCCGCGACGCAGGCGCCTCGCTCGGTGTGCGTGCCGTTCGGAATATTCGTGTGCACGAGATGCTCGGGGATATTCAGAGATTTCAATTTTAGGATTAAGAGCATCAGTGCGTCGACGTTCTCGGGAGATGAGGTTGAGATGTTGCGAAGGAAAGGCAACGAGGCGGCGCGGCGGACGTTTTTAGCGCGCTGGAATCCGGCAGAACCGTTGCCGCAGAGTGGTAATACAGTGAGAGGAAAGGTGTGGATCAAGGCTGTTTTCGTGGATAAGTTGTACTACGACGACGCCGGGGCGGGGAGCGCGGTGGGGGGTCAGGTGGCTCCGGCGACGCCGGCGGCACAACCGGCGGCGACGAAAGCGCCAGATTTGTTTGGCGGCTTATTTGATTCGCCGGTGCCGGCTCAAGTTGCGCCTACCACACAGCCGCCGCAACAAACCGCCGCGCCGGCTCCGGCGAGCGGGGCGGATTGGACTTCGTTTGCGACAGCCGCGTTTGACTCTCAACCGCAAGCTGCAGAAGCACCTAGCTTCGGGTTTGAGCCACCGCCAGCCGTCGCCCGACAATCGTATGCCGCGTCGGTGCCAGAACCGGCGAGCGTCGCGCCCGTATCGCAAGCTCCGGCGGCACCTACGCAGCAATCTGATTTGTTCGGAGGTTTGACCATCGAGACACCCGCAGCGCCTGTCGAGACTCCTGCAGCGCCTGCATCTCGGCCTGCTTTAGAGGAAGACTTTTGGACCCTATCGCCGCAGGTTCCGCCGCAACCGCACGTCCATCCGCGGGTGAACGCACCAGGGATCCAGCAGTACCCAGCGCAAATGCCACCCCAGATGCAAATGCCAGGAATGATGCCGCCCCAGATGCAACAAATGCCGGGGATGATGCCGCCGCAGATGCAACAAATGCCGGGAATGATGCCACCGCAGATGCAACAAATGCCGGGGATGATGCCGCCGCAGATGCAACAAATGCCGGGAATGATGCCGCCGCAGATGCAACAAATGCCGGGGATGATGCCGCCGCAAATGCAACAAATGCCGGGAATGATGCCGCCGCAGATGCAACAAATGCCGGGAATGATGCCGCCGCAAATGCAAATGCAAATGTCGGGAATGATGCCGCCGCAAGTGATGGCTCCAGTCAACGCGCAAACGATGCCGCAGCAGTCGCAGCAACCGCCAGTGCAACAGGAAGCACCGCCGGTGGAGCCGGAACAGCCAGATCCATTCGCATCGTTCGGTGAATTGACGGGAATAAAGTCGAAGACAGGGCCACCTCCAGCACAAGCGGTGCCAGTCCCATCGCAAGCCCCAGAAGCAGATGTTTTTGGATCTTTGCCTAGCCAAGAATCTCAGCCGCCGCCGGCTGCGCCACCAACAGTAACTCCGGTGGCGCCGGTTGCCACCGCGGCGCCGCCACCAGTGCCGGCGAAGCCGGTGAATCTGGGTCCCATGGGATTCCCGATGCCAGTTTCGCAGCCGCCAGCGCCGGCCACAGATACGCATCAAGCGATGATGTTTGAAGACATCAAAGCTCATTCGGCAGGAGATTCCTTCTCGTTTGCGCCCGTGGACTCGCCGCAACCAAGTATCTCGAAGCCTGCGCCCATACAACACGCGCCTGTAGCCGCGCCAGGCACGGCGCAGCCTACGGCTACGGCGGCGCAATATAGCGCCGATAACCCTTTCGCTTTCATCTAAGCATTTTGATAGTTAGCGAATTGTAGCGCGCCCTAGCCGAACCAGAAAGAATCGAGAATGTAAGGAATAAGAAATGGTTTGATAACAATGCCTGGCTAAATTTGAAGCGTCGCTTCGTACGCTTCAATAGATTTGAACAGTTCGGAGAAATTACCCTTGCCGAACCCACCGCATCCGGCTGCTTGCTCAAATGATTCCGAGTCCGCTTTTCTACGCATGCAGCCTATGCGCTGGATGATTTCTAAAAATAACGTCGGCCGGTCGCCCACGGGCTTCGTGAAGACCTGAATCAATACGCCCTGGTCGTCCTTATCGACGAGCAAACCCAACTCTTCGACAAGCGCGTACTGCTCATCGTTCAAAGCATCGCCGATTTTCGCCTTGAGTTGCTTGTAATAGTCATCGCTTGCCGGCGCTTGAAAGTCGAATCCGCCTCGCAAGTGCGAGTACTTGCGCATTTCTCGCACCGTCGCAAAGATGTCATCCGTTTTCAACGCCAAGTGCTGCAACCCAGGGCCATTGTTTTGCTCAAGATATGTTTGGATTTGACTCTTCCGCTTCGTCCCGAACGTCGGCTCGTTCACAGGCAATAACACGTACTCGTTATTGTTTGCCAACACCATGCTATTCAACCCGCTATCGATCGTTCCGATGTCCTCCGCCGTGAACTCAGCAAACTCGTGAAAGCCCGTGACTTTGGTGATATAATCCACGGTTTCGATCAAATCGTGCACGTTGCCGACGGCGTGATCGAGGCGCTGCAACCCATACGACACATCCGGCGCATCGCGCGTCGCCGAATAATTGCACAGAAAGTCTCCGTCAAATCCATCCGTCGCGTTGACGAAGCGCAAGACGACATCGCCATATAGCTCAATCTCCGCGATGACTTGTCCACCCTTCACACATCCGTCGTCTACTGTGTGTGTCAAAACCGTCGGCGCCAGCACGCCACGCGCACCGCGTTTCACTGCCTCCTCATACGCCGCGCGCGCGTCTTTGACTCGCACGCCCACCGCGCGCGCCGCCAGCCCGTGCTTCTCAAAAAATCGCATCATCGCCCGTCCCTCGTGTCCCGGATGCGGCGCTTCCCCTCGACTGCCTCCGCTCTCGACTCCGTACGGTGCGGTGAACACGAACGTCAGATCGTTCGACTTCATCGCGTACGACGCGTACGTCCCGTTCCCCGTGCTCGCGTCGCTCTTGCATCGCAGCCCCATGCCTAAGCCAACCCCGAACCTCGCCGCCGCGTTCGTCGCATCCCCGCACCAAAACTCGATGTGGTCAAACTTTTCACACTCGAACGCGTCGCTCAGCGGGTTCGATCGCACGAAGTTCGCGCACCCGACCAACTTTCGTTTACTCGGGACGGTCGCCATCGTTGACGCTTTATCTTATCGCCGTCGTCGCCGTCTCTCGCGCGCGATTCGGTGGCGTCGAGCGAATGGCGGCGATATATTTCGACGCGTTCGCGCGCGCTTTCGAGCGTCTCGTCGCGCGCGCGCGTCGTCGCGTCGTTTTGTGTGGTGACGTGGCGCCGCGCGCTGGTGGCAGCGGCACCGCCGCCACGGCATTGCGCGACGCTGCGACGCGCGCGCGCGACGCCATGCCCGCCGTCGCCGATGACGCGCTCCCTGAAGACGCTCGCGAGGCGCTCGACGAGTTTGAGGCGGCGACGGAGGCGATCGAACGCGCGCTCGAGCCGTTTCTCGACGCCGACCGCAAGGCGCTGACGAAGGAACTGCGGCCGTTGGAACGCGCGGAGGTGCACTGCGAGGCCGCGCGCGCGATCGTCGCGCTGTTTGGGATGTACCTGAAGACGCTAGGCGTCGATCCGGAGAAGCACGCGACGGCGAAGGAGATGAAACGGGTGGAGGCGTACAGGAAGAAGATCGAGGAGACGCGAGCGAGGCTCGGGGACGGCGCGCGGGGGGCGAGCGCCGGCGGGCGAAAGGCGAGCGTGGACGTGGAAACGGCGGCGAAGGCGATTAAAGATGGTGTTGGTTCGCCGGGAGATCTGTTGAAGGCGAGTTTGGCGGCGGCAGGGGGTGATAAGGGGGACGGCGGCGAAGACGGTAAGGAGGACGGAGGTAAAAAGCGCGCGGCGTCGGCAAACAAAGGCAAGGGTTCAAAGAAAGCGAAGAAGAAGTAGGTCGAAGAACTAGGTTCGCGCGGAGCGGTTGTAACACTAGTAACACCAGTTATTTAAATTTTGTCTTTTTCGTACATTTACACACGACTCCTTTCATGGGAGAAGGATGCCACTTGTTTGCCTAGCCGAGACTGTCGGTCTCGGCGAGCCAAAAAGTGCGCAGCTGCGGTTCGGTCAAAAACTATCCTATATGGCCTTGCGACCTTTTAATAAACAAAAAACAGCCCATTCGATTAGACGAAGGAACCTTCAAAGCAAAAATCGTTCAACGTTACACACGGCGTCACCGTCCTCGAGACAACGTCGAGGCGCCAGTTTACGCTGCCGCG
>VMHT01184548.1_pt1 | contig 13233 bp, 14 predicted proteins | sample 4693611 | NCBI WGS metagenome assembly VMHT01 (sample SAMN12280063, study PRJNA550983) | marine metagenome | isolation source: seawater sampled from same location over 5 years 0.02-0.2 micron viral filtrate | place: USA: collected off the coast of southern California halfway between the port... ... | reverse complement strand
GGGAGAGTTGGGAGACCGCCTGTTCCGCACTCTGGAGGTCTCCCAGGGCTGCCTGCGCCTGCGCGTAGAGGGCGTGGAGGTCCACCGCTTCGGGAAGGTTGCGGGCCGCTTCGTAGGCCGCAGCGGCGTCGCGCACGGCGACCTGCGCCGCGTCCAGAGCGTCCGCGTCGGGGACCGTCACGTCCTCCGTAGCGGCCACCAGCGCCCCCGCAGCCTTCGCGTCTGCTCGCGCCTTCTTGGCCGCCTTGGTGGCGGCGTCTCGGGCCTGGAGGAGACCAGAGATCGGGTCCACCGACTCGTCCTCGGCGTCTGCCAAGGCAACGAAGTCGTCGCGCAGATCCTCGGGGATCTTGACGAGCAGTTTCGCAAAGTGAAGCCCTTCGAGGCCCGCGTGCTGGAGCACAAAAGAGCGCGCCGTCTGGACGTTGCCGCGCAGCGCCGCCACGACAGCGGGCGCCGGGTAGACGACGTGGAGCCCGTCGATGGCCGCGTGCTCGGGGCGACCCGTCTTGCCGGCGGCCTTTCGCTCGACGCAGAAAGACGCGCTGCGGTCGTCGGAGAGGGTAACGACGGCGTGCAGCGGCTCGTCCTCGGGTGCCAGCGCGATGAGGTCCGGCCCACTCTTCGTCTGGGGGCGCCCCACCACGTCGGAAGCGTAGCCAGAGAGGGCGAGTTCCACGGCATTGACGACGCGGCTCTTGCCGGAGCCGTTGGGTCCGACGATCAAGGTCTTGGGTCCGAGGGGGGTGTCAACGCCCCCCTTCACGGTGCCGCGCACATGCGCGACGTACAGAGGCTTGTGGGCCATGGTGGCCTCCCGGTGGTGTGTGTGTGCGGCCCGAAACGACGAACGCGACGGGCCCAGCAACCGTAGTCGCAGAGGCTCGTCGCGTCAACATTATCGCGGGACGGTTTGTGTCCTGTTTCGTCAGGCGTCCGTGGAGTCGCCCGTCTTCTCTGCGTTCTCGTCGGTGTCGGTTTCGCCCTGGAGGGCCGCCAGCATCTTGCGCTGGTCGCGGACGGTGCGCGCGAGGCTCGCCAGGAGCCCCAGGTCCACACCGACAGGCATGTTGAGCGCCGCCCCGCCCTGAAGCGCGACGTTGCTCTGGGCGACGATGGCCTGCAACGCCTCGTCAGGGATGGGAGGCACTTGGTCGATGGGTTCCAGGGAGAGCCCGTTGCTGGTGGGCGTAGTGCTGGAGACGGGGTTGCCGTTAGAGTCGAGGATCATGGTTCTCTCCGGGTGTGGGTACGGACGCGCCAGCCGTGCGTCCATGAGTCTGAATCGGGGACTTTCTCGACCGCAAGGACCGGCTGGGGTCGCGAAAAGCCCTTGGGCCAGTAGACCACGCCGCGACCAGCGGCGATGGCGTAGGCGGCAATCTGAGCGGTGCCCCGCCCAATGTATTCGGTGGGCAGGACGTAGGCATCGAAGGTCGGGATGCCCTGCCAGTCGTGGCCGCCGCCGACCTGCCGCGCCCACGCTTCCCACGATCCCGCACTGGAGAAAGTGCGCCGCCATTCGTCACGAGCCAGCACCACCTCAGCCTCGTCGCCGTGCGTCGGCGCCAACCGTTGCGGAAGCTCACGCAACAACCACCGCGTGTGCTCCGAGTCGTCGTTGCCCTTCGCGTGTGCCAGGAAGATTCGCATGGTCATTCCCCCTCCAGGGCGGGGTCGTTGCCCCACGCATCCCAGCCTGGGCGCGGCGTCCGCGCGAAAAACTCGACACGGGGGCCCTCCGTGCGGGCCTCGATGAGCCGGTAGGCCGCCTCGGGCTTCGCGCTGTGTCGTCCTCGGGGCGCCGAGATCACGCCTGGGAGATCGCGCCGGTCGGTGCGCGCCGTCACGGGTCGCTTGCCGGCGTGCGCCAGGAGCAGCAGTTCGTGCTGCCCTCGGAGCCACTGGCCCAGACCAGGGCGCCCCTCCTTGACCCACACGGCGTTGGTGACGTACTTGAAGCCCAGCGCGTCCACCAGCCAGAGCGCGTCCGGCAGGAACGTGTTGGTGGTCCAGCACCACAGCACCGCCCCCTCGGGGTCGGGCCGCCAGTAGCCGCTCCCCAGGACGGCGCGCAGGATGCTCCGCACGTCCATGAGCGGGTAGTGCCGGTCGGCGCCGCGCTTGACCTTCCCGCTGCCCCGCTCCAGCCAGGGAGGGTCCATGAGCAGCGTCTTGTAGGTGCCCTCGGTCATCGGAGGGGCCCCACGATGTAGTCGGCGCGACCTCCAACGAAAGACCAGTGAAAGATCCGCTCCGCTTCGTGAAAAAGACGGGCGTTCTGCTGACGATGGCGGCACACGTCCACCAGCAGTAGGCTCAGCGATTCCACGTCCTCGGGGATGCCCGCGTAGTCGTGGGTCAGGTAGGGCGGACAGTGACCTCGCAAGATCCACGACGAGAAGCGAAGGCACCCCGTATGCAGGCCGCAATCGGGCCACCCCACCGTCTCTCCCTCCGGGTTCAGAAAAGCCCAACGGGTGCGGCGGTCTCCGTCGCGCATCGCCTGCCAGCGAGCCTCCCAGCGCATGTAGCGGATCGAAAGGATCTCGCTCCCGTAGCGGGACAACGGTGACAGGCGGCAATCCTTCTTGTGAATCCGGCCCTCCTCTCCGCAAGCAGAGCACACACGCAGACTGAGACTGCGCCGTGCCCGCTCCTCTTCCTCTTCCGTCCTCTCCGTGGTCATCCGACCTCCTTCCATGTTGCGCCGGTCTCTGCGGCTGCGGTGAACGTCACACCCGGGAGATCCGGGTGCGTCTGGTTCATGTGGTGATTGATGCACTCAATGACCCACGGGGCGGCGTGCTCGGGGCACTCGACCACCAGCGCGTCATGGGTCTGCGTCAGGAGCCCGGTCCCGGGTCCCCACTTGTGCAGGGGAATGTCCCTGTGAATCGCGATCATCGCGTCGTTCACCAGGGCGGAAGCCGCGCCCTGGATGGGGAAGTTGACGATCTCGTTGGGGTTTTCGCCGTCGAGGAAGTGTCGGCGCCGCCCATGCACCGGCTCCGCGACCCACCCGTGATCCCGGTAGTGCCCGATCTCCGCGTCCCAGCCCTGGGCCAGTTGCGGGATGCCTTCGAGCCACGACTGCCGCATCTGCCTGACCTGCTTCACCGACAGCCGGGCGTAGGGCAGGATCGGATCGCCCGTGTCGGGGTCGGTGAGTTCTGTGCTCTGGATGATCCGTGCGCCGGTCTCGACGGAAGCCTTGTATTGAAAGGCATACTGGATGATCTTGGCGAGTTGCCGCATATCGTTGGCGTCGCCTTGAAACTTGGTGCCCGTCATCCACGGGAACGCCGTCCCAGCGACCTTCTCAAAGTCCTCCCCGAACACTGCATATGCGGTCACGCTGGTATGCGGGTCCCAGCCCGCATCGAAGGCGTCGAGGTAGCGCCGGAGCCCCCACCGGGCAGCGGCGATTCGGAGTTCAAGTTGGTCGTAATCCGCGCCCACCAGCACGTTCCCGGGCTGCGGGACGATGAGTTTCCGCAGGTGCTTCGGGAAGTTCTGCGCGTTGATAGGCGACGACGATGAGAGCCGACCCGACACCGTGACGTGGGTGTTGTAGCCGGGCCGCATCCTGCCATCGGCCCACACGATGCCCCGCTGCTCATAGCCGCGCCGCTCTCGCTCGGCGGCCATGCGGGCCAGCAGTTCCGGGTCGCGCTCCGCCTCCCAGGCCAAGCGCCTTTCCTCGTCGTCCCAGCCTACACCGCTGACGACCTCGCTCATGGGCCGCAGTTTCACGATGTAGGTGCCGAGTTCCTTCATCACCTTGCGGTACTGGCGCAGTTTGGTGACGAAGGCGCGCTGGTGCTTCTTCATGCGCCCGGTGAACAGGCTCCGCATGACCTCGTCGCTGGTCGAGGCGTCGCCGCTGGCCGTGAACCGGATCTTGTCATCCAGTTTGGGGGTGAGGCCCCATTCATTGAACAGGAGTCGTCGGAGTTGCTGCGTGCTCCCCGGGTTGAAACCCGGGTCGCCCGCAAGGTCGGCGAGTTGCTTCCGCAGCGTGACCGTCCGTTCCAGGGCGTTGCGCTCGGCCTCGGCGCGGGCCTCTTGATTCACGAACATACCGACGTGGTGCATATCGGAGCAGACCCGCTGGACGGCGTGGTCCGTTGCGATGAGGCCGTCTTGCTGCGCGATCTTCACGTCCCGCACCAGAGGATCTACGCACGCCGCCGTCACGGCCACGTCGATTCCGCAGTAGTGGTGGAGTTCGCGGTCGGTCTCGGCGTCCACGGCCAGTTTTCGGCCCTGCCGGTCGGCCTTCCATGAGTGAACGTCGGTGTACTCGGAGCCGACGTACCCCAGGCTGTGCGGGAGTTCGCTCGCCGCCAGCCGGTGCAGGAGAATGGTGTCCAGGGTGGGCTCCGGCTCAACCCCAAGCCACTGGCGGATCACCATTCGGTCGTAGTAGCCGGCATTGTGGCCGACCTTCAAGCGCCCAGGGTCGGCAAAGAACCGCCGCAGCACGTCCTTGACCTGCGCCATGACCGCCGGGCTGTAGAACGTGGCGTCCTCGCCTCGGGGCTGGTTGTTCCCCGTGGAACGGCTGCGGGTGCCGACGACGACGATCTTGCCCGTCCCGTTGCCGATGCCAACGCATCGGACGTTGCACGACAAGGCTTCGATGCCGTCCGTCTCTACGTCGTAGACGAAGGGACCGGGGCCGGACAGGAAGGCGTCGAGGTCGTGGGGCGCCGGGCTGTAGACGATCTCCGGCTCCTCCCAGGTGAGCGTTCCCCGCTGCCACCGCACCAGCCGGTCGAGGTCGCGATTGAACGCGCCCTGCCAGCGCTGCTGAGCAAGGACCAGCCCTGGGTCCAGCGTCGGCACGATCCGCACGTCCCGACGCACCACCGCCTCCCCCTCGGGGGCCGGCGTCTCCGGCGGCAGGAGCCGCAGGGACCCGTCCTCGCGCTGGGTGAGGTTCCCGTCGAGGATGCCGCCTCGGATTGCCTGGATGCTGGGGTTCCCGCCCAGAAGGGCTCCGGCTGCCAGTTTCCCCGCCGCCAGAATCCACCGCCGGGGGAAGGCGTGCAGCGTGGCAAGCACACCGGGCCTACAGCACTCCATGGGCGTCGGAAGCATGGGCAGCACCTTGGGAGTCGCGCCCGTCTTGCGGGCTTCCCGGGCTGCCGCCGTGTTGGCCTTCCGCCGCTCCGCGTTGCGGGTCCGCAGCCGGGCGAGCGTCTGATCCAGGGGGACGATGCCCCGACACATGACGGCGTAGCCCATCGTCGTGTTTCGACGCTGAATCCCAGCATTACGCATGGCCGCCTTGACGACCTTCTCCCCGGGTCCCACGAAGGGGCGCAGACGGCTGGCGCTCGTCTGGTCAGGGTAGTCCGCGAGGATGAGGAAGCGCGGGCCGGAGCCCCCCGGCTCCGGCAGCACGGGTCCGTCGGCGTCCGCGAGCGGGCACACGTCGCAGCGGCAGCCCAGGGCCATCGCAGAGCGCTTGTCGGGGGTGTCAGCCATCCGATCCCCCCCTGCCGCCGGACGGCGATCCGTAGCCGTCCTTTGCCCAGCCTCCTCCCCGCAAGGAAAAACTCGACCGACTGATCATGCGGACAGTCTTGGGCTCGCCGCACGCGGGGCACGGCTGATCGGCCTCGATGGCGCGGGGAGACACCAGCACATCAAACCGATGGTCACACACAACACAACGCTGAACGAACAGAGGCATCAGTCCATCCCCCCGTCGAGCGCAACCAACGGCGCCGGGCCAGCGTAGGCGATCATCATTCCGCGCACGTCCCCGCGCAGCCAGCAGTCGGCGCAACGGTCGTAGCGAGCAAGAGCGCGGAGGTAGTCGGCCTCGTCTTCGGGACGCCACCGCCGGTATGCGCTGTCGAGCCCCCATCCCAGGCGATCGCGGTCACGAACCCACCGCTCGCCCTGGGGTCCGCCCACAAGGGACCAGCCAACGCGGCTGTCCCGCTGGATGACCTCGGTGTGCTGTGTCTCTGCGCGCCTCATTCTGCACCGCCCATGCGGAGCGCGAAGCGGGGGCGCTCGACGCCGCCCAGGACGGTCACAGGCTCGCCCCACTCACGGACGGGCCTCCACCACACATGGCCGCCCCGGGCGCCAATGTAGACGACTCCAAGACGGTCGGGGTCCGGCTCGCTGGCGAAGCGGCCAACCCACGGCGAGGCGCCGAGGACGGTGTAGATGCCGCCCTTGTAGTGCTGCCACACCGTCCCAGGCTGCGGACAGTCCGTTTCACGCCGCAACTCGACCACAGCGGTCTTGTGCGTCTCATGGTGGCAGGCGAACATCACACCGCCGAAGGTGTCGGGATCGATCACAACTCCTCCAGGCGGCACGCGATGGCTTCCACAATCTCGACGCGGTTCTGCGTCGCTTCCTCAATCTGCTGAGCGTCGAGCAGAAGGCTGGCGTCCTCGCACAGCGCGATCTCTCCCAAGACCTTGCCGCGCTCGCTCCCCATGGGCAGAGAGACGAGGACCCACCCAGGGCGGCCTCGGAGGGAGCCCTTGCGAAGCGTCTGAATGGCATCCAGCACGGTTTCGGCCCACACTTCTGCGGCCTCGGTGTCAGGATTTACGTCTCCCGCGTCCAGAGACGCCGCGATGGCCTTGGCGGACTCCCGCCACTCCCTGACTTCGTCGCGGCTGTCCGCGAGGTCCGCGTGGAGGATGACGATGAGGTCGTCGGTCTCGTCTCCCCGCAGCGCAAGTCGGTCCACGTCTCGGAGGAGCGTGTCGAGGGCGATGGAAGATTGCAGCATTTCGGCACCGTCCGAGGCATAGGCCGCTTCGATGAGCGTCCACAACTCATGGGACAAGGACGAAGCGAGGGAGGACGTGCGAGGCGACGTGAGGACAGAGCGAGCGGCAAGCGCAGTCATGGCAGCACCCAAGGCGAGAAAGGGCGGTCAGGGCAACAGAGGGTGCTGCACACTGACCGCCCGAAGGACGCGATAGACCGGAAGCGAAGCGGGGGCGTGGTCGATGATTAGGACCTACCCTTGGAGCACCCTGCCCCCGCTTCACCTCACGGCAGATCAGCGGTTGAGCAGCGCCGCGAGACCAGCGGAGGCGGGAGCCGCAGCGGGAGCCGCGATGCCGTTGCTGGGTGCGGCGGCGACGGCTGCCGGGGGAGTCGGCAGCGCGGAGGGAGCAGCGACCGCGAGGGGCTTGGGAGCAGCGGGAGCAGCGGGAGCCGCAGCCGGAGCGACCGCCTTGGGACCGCCAGCGGCGTCCTGGGCCGCGCGCCGGGTGGCGTAGGTCGCGGGCTTCAGGAAGCGGAGGCGCTGGGTGGTGCTCCCGTCCATCTTGACCCGCTCGCTGATCTCCACGACGCAGTCCCGACCGGCGAAGATCCCGGGGATCTGCTGGTGCGCGATCGGACCCGCAGCCCGCAACTCGTCGGGGGTGAGGCCCACCGCCAGGAAGGCGGTTGCCCACACCTGCTTGTGGCTCGCGACCTTCTTGGCGTCGGTGGTGTCCGAGGGGGAGAGGTTGATCCACTCCGTCCGCACGGCGCCTGCGTAGTCAACCTCAGTGATCTCGACCTTGAACTCGACCTGGGGCGTGCCCTTGGACGAGGCCACGATCTGAGCCGTCTGGACGCGCCCAGGGAAGACCCCGGTGGGGAGGGGGACGCCGCCGCCCTCGGTGATGGTAATGTCAGAGAAATCGAGGAATCCGGTGCTCATGGCACTCTCCTGTGTGGTGTGTGGGCTCTGAGCCCGTGTGTGCCCGCGAGGGCAGGTTGAAGGCCCTTACAGGCCGAAGACGTTGTTGGAAGGGGCAAAGAACGTGGCGTCCCGCGTGGCGGCGGCGCGGCGCAGAGCCGCCCGGTCCCAGGCATCGCGGATCGTCCAGCGGACGTGGCGCGGGTCGTGCCCCTCGGCGAGCAGCGCGGCATACGCCTGCTCCAGAAGATCCCGGTCGCCCTTGGGGTCCTGGGGGACCAGCGCCGACGCGATGGCCTCGACGGCGCCCTCCTGCCAGCCCAGGGAGGACAGGCGCGAGACCGTGTAGCCGTTGTGGCGCAGGATCTCTCCGAGGTTCATGGGTGCCGGGCTCGGCGTGCCGTTGTCGCGGTCCTTACCGACGTAGTCTCCGCCGCTGGACACGCGGTAGATTCCCGGCCAAGGCTTGCGCTGGGGGTCTTGGTCGGCCCGCAGGACAAGGTCGCACATGGCGGGCAACTGCTCCGGCAGTTTGCCGGTGAGATCGGGGCCGCCGCGAATCCGCATCCCGTCGTCGCGCATCCGAGGCGGCTTCAGCCAGCACGTCACGACGACGTGGAGGCCGGCGAAGCGAGCCGCGTTTCTGAAGCCCAGGACGGATTCGCGCAGGGCGCCGAAGAGGCGGAAGCCGCTGTAGCGCTTCTCATAGGCCGCCATGGTCTGCTCGGCGAGAAACGAGAAGTCGTCCACAATGACGGCGTCGTAGCCGCCCTGGGCCTTCGCCGCCTGGATGGCCTGCGTTGCCTCATCGATCGTCTCGACGGGCATCTGGGCGGGGTCGTAGCCGCAGAGGGCGGGGATAGGCTTCAACGCCCCCGGCGCTGCCAGGAACAGCGCATTGGGGAAGGAGTAGCCCGTGTCGGTGGTCTTCCCGTAGCCGCTGGGCCCGTAGGCGCAGACGAACGCGGGAACGCGCTGGGTGCTCATTGGAGTCTCGATGGTGTGTGTGGTGTGTGTGCGGTGAAGGTACAGAATCGACAGGGACACGTCAAGGTTAGAATCCGCCGTACCTGTCGATTCTTTCCCTCTAACAGTTCCGCATCTTCGACCAGCGGGGGACGGAAAGGTCGATCATCTGCGGAACACGGCCCGGCCAGGACCCGGTCGTCTCGCACGCCGTCAGGCGGTCCAGAAGGCTCTGGCGGTAGGCGGCGCCCATCTGCCTCGCCTCGGGCGACACCCGGAACAAACCCACGTCGTAGGGCTTGCCCTTCTCGACCGCGAGCAGGATCGGGGTGCAGGGTCGTCCGGTCAGAATCTCTGCGCCGGTCGAGTAGTGCTCCATCTGGCCGATGTAGCCATAGTTGTCCGCCGCGCGAGCGAACGCCTCCGGCTCAATCTCGCGGGTCGTCTTCACGTCCACGCAGAACAGAGGAGCGGTGGGATCGATGTCGGCTCCTGGGGACCAGCAGAGGCGGTCGATCTTCGCCTTCATGCGGCGCCCGCCTTCGTCCCAGAAGGCAGCGCGCTCGTTGACGCCGGGGAGGTCGAGGATCATCGCGGCCTCGTCATGGGCGCGCACCGTGGCGACCATCGCCTCGATCTCGGCAGCCTCGGACTCCGTGATGATCTCGTAGTCGTCGCCGTAGAGGCGCCGATACTGATCCCACGCCTTCCCGCGACGCTGGCCCGCGTAGACCTTCCAGCCCACGCCGTAGACCTCCGGCTGGAGCAGAGCCGCGTGGAAGGCTCGCCCGAAGATGAAGGCCGGGGTGTCCTCGCGCGGGTGGCGCCGGTTGTGGTCGTACATGCGCGGGCTGTCGCCCACGATCTTCAGTGAAGACCAGTTGGTTCCATGGGCGGAACGGTAGTGGTGGTCGGGAATATCAAGGAAGCCGGACAGGTCCAGCATGGCAGTCTCCAGGGTGTCGTGTGTGAGAGCGGCCCGTTTCCAGACCGCTCCGATGACGTAGCGCGGGATCGTCAGGAGCGGCGGTCAGGAACCGCCCGCCATCGGAATCTCGCGGGAGCCCTCAAAGTAGACGCGCGGGCCCAGGTTGGGGTCGTCCGTGACCTCGACGCGGGTAATGGTAGCCGCGCGCATGGCCCGCAGGACCAGCGGCATGAGGGTGTCGAGGGTCAGGGGGACCGCCTGGGGCGCCGCAGCGGGCTCCGAGGGGGGCTGGGGCTCCTCCTCCGGCTCCAGGGGCTCAGCGGCCTCTACGGGCTCAGGAGGGCAGTCCTCCCACCCGGCAGCCCAGCCGGGCCCGGCGGGACGCACCTGCACCCAGCCCGCGCGTCGCGCCTGCTTGTCGTTGGGGCCGCCCATGAAAAACAGGCGGCCATCCTCGCGGACGCCGATGATCGCGGTGCGGCGAGGGCCGGACAGGCGCCGATCGCCCCAGGCCCGCACAGAGGCGCGGAACAGCGCGTCCAGGGAGGTGACGAGCAGGCTGACCCAGCCCTGCCCCTCGGCGGCGACGCCGCACTCCTTGTAGACGGCGTAGCGGAGCCGACGGGCAGTCTCCATGGTCGTCAGGGTGCTCTCGCCCACAATGCGGGCGGCGGCGTCCGCGAAGCGCTGCGGGTCGCGGAGGTAGGGGTTGGTGAGGACGAGCCGGATGAGGGCCCGCTGCTGTCCAGGCGGGAGGGTGGTGAATCCCATGGGTCTCTCGGTGTGTGGTGTGGTGTGCGGGGCATCTGTCAGGCCATGCCCCCCTGCGCCTCGCCCTCTCAGGCATTGTTCGCTCAGGCTTCGCCGCGCCCCAAGCCGTTGCGGGCAGCGAGGTCCGTGACCAACAGGGCCCAGGCCCAGGCTTCGATGCCGTCGATGGCCTCCTGGGCGGTCTCTCCGCCCATGGCCCACAACAGGCTGCCGTTGGTAGCGTCCTCGCACGTCGCGATCGCCGTAGGGACGCCGAGCAGCGGAAGGTTGTCCTCCACCGGGCGGACCTCGACGTGCAGGCAGAACGTCCAGTCAGGGTTGACCGTCGCCAGTTTGGCGTTGAGGTCGATGATGCGGGCATCCACAGCAATCGCGCTGTCCACGTTCCCGCCGGTCAACTGGAGGTAGGCGACCTGCTCCTGGCAGGAGTCGCAGGGGCACTGATGGCCGTCCACAACCGGCATCCGTCGGGGCTCCACATCGATCGTGATGTAGGACAGGCCCTCCGTAAGCAGGGCGCTGTAGGAGGTGGCTACGACCTCGTCCATGGCCCACAGGACGCGCGCCCACTCGACCTTGGGGGCGTCGAAGGCCGGCAGATCCATCCAGTCCGTGACCGGGGCCCAGCAGACCCCTTCTCCGATCTCCACGTCCTGCACAAGCGCGACGATGCGGACCTTGGCCTCGGCGCCGCGCACGGCGATCTCGGCCAAACAGTGCAGGTGGGCGACCTGCTTCCCACGCTCAGGACAATCGACCTTCACGTCCCAATCGTGGTTCTCGTAGGTGTAGTAGGGGTCGCTGGTGTACTGACCCCCAGGGCCGACGCCCACCGAGGTCCAGCCGGCCTCGACCGGGACCGCGCTGCGGGTGTCGTTCCAGGCGTCGTCGCGGCCCCAGCCCTCAAAGCCCCGGTCGTGGGCCTCTTGGAACAGACGCGCGAGGGCGCGGCCCAGGGTGTAGTCGGTGAGAGTCATGGTGTGCTCCGGGGTGTGTGGTGTGCGTGTGTGACGCATTTATCGCACCCTTGCGGACAATAGGCAACCTCTTCTGGGCGAGATAGGTAGACTCGTCTTCGAGAAGGTCCTATCAGCCCTTGTTTTCCTTTTCTTCTTCTGCGCCCAGAATATTGATCACTTCGGGGTGAATAAGGTAGGTGCGGACCTCCTTGCCCAGCGCAAGTTTCCACTGGCGCACCCGCTCACGGGTCACGCCCAGATCGTCGGCGATGGTCTGCCCGCTCTCTCCAGCACGCAGTCCGTCGAGCAGCCGATGCAAGCCGCCCTCGCCGTGACGCTCCGTGATGTTGCGTGCGATTCGCGTGCGGCGGCGCTGGATCTTGTCAGTCGTCGTCATCGTGGTCTCCTTCGGCGGCCCGCAGGGCGCTCAGCACCCCAGCGGCAAACGCCTCGCTGTCTGTTTCGGTGCCGGCGAGGGCGTCCGCCGCCCCCTCCAGGCTTTCAATGCCCACCAGGGCTTCCACAGCCGGCAGTTTGTCGAGCAGGATGCTCGCAAGGTGCTCGTCGGCGGTGCCTTCGGCGATTGGGTAGTAGACCGTGACGGGCCGATCTTGGCCGTGTCGCGTGAATCGCCCCTCCCACTGGTCCAACTGCCCCGGCGTGTACGGCAGCAGCGCGAAGATCGCAGCGTCGGTGCATTGGAGACCGTCAATGCCGGTGCCCCACGCCTCGCCCGTCCCCACCAGCACGCAGGACCCCTCCGAGGCCCGGTAGGCTTCCAGCATGGCCCGCCGGTCTGCCTGGGCGTGCGCGCCGTGGCCGCACCAAACGCCACCCGTGGGCGCTCCCTTGCCCCGGATCTTGCCGGCAGCCTCCGCGATCTCGTCCGCGTCGCGCTTCCGGGCGGTGAACACGACGACCTTGTGGCCGCTCTCCATGTGCTCCCCGATGCGCTGGACAACCGCACGGCGCTTGCTCGACGCCGCCATCGCCAGCCGCACCTCCAGAAGCGCGGACGCGCCGCGCGCCGTCGCCGCCTTGATCACGCGCTTCCACCCACCCGTCGGGGCGACCTGCTCCGAGGGCGCGATGTACCAAGTCTGCCTCCGCTTCGGCGGCAGGCTCGCACGCGCCACCGCCACCGGGACGGTGTGCATGACCATCGCCAGCCGCTCGTCCAGTTCCGGCAGGTTGCTCTCACCTCGGTCATCGAGACCGCCGTAGGTGCCCGGCTTCGCGTCGCAGTAGCGGAAGGCGTAGGACCGATAGTTACCCCAGGCGAAGGGCTCCAGAAGGTCCAACTGCCCCCACAGGTCTCGCACCCGGTCAGGGATGGGCGTTGCCGTCGTCGCCAGCCGCCGCGAGGCCGCACGGGCCAGCCGCGTCGCACTCTCCGCGACGTTGCCCAGGGGGACCAGCCCGACCTCGCCATCCCCGTCCTGGGCGGGCTTCACGAATCCGTCCCGTTTCCGCACGTCTGCCACGGCAGCGGCGTAGTGTGGACTCTCCCTGTCGGGCAGCGGCAAGGCTTCCCACCGCTTCTTGCTTTTGCCCTTGTGCGACTCATCGTAGACGACCGCACCACCACCACAATCCAGAAGATCCGCGAGATCGTTCGCCCAAGACGGCAAAGCCTCCCAACCCACCGTAATCACTGGCCTTTGTGCCTTGTCCGCGCACCACGCGAGGTAGTCGTTGAGGCTCTGCCACTTGTCCCGCTTGCGGACCTCCGACTGCGGCTTGCAGACGAAGGCGCGGAGCCGCGTAAAACGCTCGACCTCCCGTGCGTACTGCACGCGGGTCGCGGCGCGGGTGACGATGACCAGCGGGCCGGGCTCCAAGAGCCCCCAGAGGATCGCGGTGAACGTCTTGCCGCTCCCCGTCGGGTGGTGGAGCAGCGCCCCGCGCAGTTGAGACGCGAAGCCCAG
>VMHT01183600.1_pt1 | contig 13234 bp, 18 predicted proteins | sample 4693611 | NCBI WGS metagenome assembly VMHT01 (sample SAMN12280063, study PRJNA550983) | marine metagenome | isolation source: seawater sampled from same location over 5 years 0.02-0.2 micron viral filtrate | place: USA: collected off the coast of southern California halfway between the port... ... | reverse complement strand
TTAGCATCAACTATAGATTGGTTAAAGTTAAAACCATTCAAGTTGAAGGCCATGGTGCATATGCCCATTGAGGTAAGCCATATACAAACCACAGGAAAAACAGCAAGAAAGAAGTGTAAACTACGAGAGTTATTAAAGGACGCATATTGGAAAATTAATCTACCGAAGTAGCCATGAGCTGCAACGATATTATAAGTTTCTTCTTCTTGTCCAAATTTGTAACCATAGTTTTGAGATTCAGTTTCAGTCGTCTCTTTAATTAGAGATGAAGTAACAAGTGAACCGTGCATTGCTGAGAATAAAGATCCTCCGAACATACCAGCAACACCAGCCATGTGGAATGGGTGCATAAGAATGTTGTGCTCTGCCTGGAAAACAAACATAAAGTTGAATGTTCCAGAGATGCCTAAAGGCATTCCATCAGAGAATGAACCTTGTCCAAAAGGATACACAAGAAAGACAGCGAAAGCAGCGGATACTGGAGCTGAATAAGCTACACAGATCCAAGGTCTCATGCCTAATCGATAACTAAGTTCCCATTGGCGTCCCATGTAAGCTGAGATACCGATGAGGAAGTGGAATACAACAAGTTGATATGGTCCTCCGTTGTACAACCATTCATCCAGGGTTCCTGCCTCCCAGATTGGGTAGAAGTGTAGTCCGATTGCGTTTGAGCTTGGGACAACTGCTCCTGAGATGATGTTGTTTCCGTATAGGAAGGAGCCTGATACTGGTTCTCTGATTCCATCGATATCTACTGGGGGTGCAGCGATGAACGCTAAAATAAAACAAGTGGCCGCCGTGAGTAGTGCTGGGATCATTAAAACTCCAAACCAACCAACATATAATCTGTTGTTTGTTGAAGTAACCCATTCACAAAACTCAGGCCAGCCGGACACGGATTTACGTGTCTCTATAGCGATAGCCATAAAATTAGTGCGGTAATTAAGTATAAAAAATCAGCTTTTGAAGACAAAAGCCTTAATATAAGTATACATTAACCACTTGGTAAAACGCCACTTGAAAAAGCTCCCCATGCTAAACCAATGGCTTCAATGGTCGAAGTCTCACCGCTAGAATAAGGTAAATGTACTACATCCCCAGCATGGTAAGTAGCGGGCTGACCGCTTACCAGTACTTCACTATCACCGAATTTTCTTACCTGTCTCTGCTCATCGGAATAGATGAAATTAGTCTCAACAATATCTCCAAATTTAGGATCACTCATAACGCTGGTTTACCTCCTACAGACGGTGTATATGCTTTACCAGTCTTATCAAACATAGTAAAATTTTGTAACAATACAAAGTTACTAGGAATGTTAAATAACTTTTGCATCATAGTAACCATCATAGGAGATTGGCAGTTGAAAGGAGGTATGTCCATATAAGCTAATCCATAGTTCATTAAATCTCTAACAGCAGCTTCTTGTGCCTCTCTTGTTTTTTCTACTAAAGACTGTTCCCACTCAACCATGCTTTCCATACCTACAGGAAAATCTGAAGGCTCTGGAGGAAATAACCCCTCTTCAAACTTCATGGAGTAAATATGTTTACAATATCTAACTTCATCTAATACAGGTTCCCAGAAGTCAGTCAGTTGTGTGATTACATTATCTTTTGCTTGATAGTCTTTAAATGAAGGCATTCCATCAGACCTAGCTCCTGGTAAGGAAGGATCAGATCCACTTCTTATATAGACAGATCCAAAGTCTTTATATACGCCGGGATTGTCTCTAGTAGTTCCAGGTACAGTTGAAGAGTTAGGTGTTACAGAGGGAGGTAAGTTAAATTCGGCACTAGGTGAAACAATCTCCATTCTTCTGTTAGTAACAGCATCCGTCATGGCTTGGTTAGATACTTTATCTCCAATCTTCAACACCTCAAAACGTCCAGGTTTTAAAGAAGCTACATTAGTTCTTGGGAAATTACTTGCTTTTCTCTTTCCCATAGTTGAAAGGTAAGCATACTCACGTCTACTGTAATCTTGGCAAGTGCAATAGTAACGAGTTCCCGTCATGAAAAATCTTCCTACGTTAGGTGCTCTAGTTGTAGGTGTTACCAATGCCGCATCAGGAGTAGATTCAATAGATCCTCTTTTCTTTAACTTTATAACACCTGTAGTTTCATTTATTTCTGCTATAACTGCTTGTATAAATCCAAATCTTTTTTGAGTTGTGGTATCAATAGTTTGTCTTGTTATAGGAACCCCTTCTGCTTCTATGATACGATCTTCTATAACTTCTCCGATAGTAGGTTTAAGTCCCCCTGGAATACCATCAACAGGTATAAATAGAGGAGGTGGTAAAGGATTAGAGGCACTCCAACTTCCAGATAACTGGACAATATAAAATTCAGAATCCTCTGTTACTGATGCTATGGAAGCTCTAGTTCCGGTGTGGTCTAAAACATTATCGAAACGTAAGCTGCCAGCTACTCTTACCCCTGCCCAGTGACAACCTAATTCTTTATTCTTGGTAGGAAATCCTTTGAATACTCCTGGGATAGCAGGTTGATTTCCTGCAGCTGGTGATGCTCCTTGAGGTAAAGGTATTTTATAAGTAAAGGGAAAGTCGATAGTATTTTGGTAATAAGAAGCCGTAGCTATTTCAAAACCACGTCTCCATCTTGACCAAGAAGATGCACTATTAACTCTGTAAAGAGAAGAAGGTAAGCTACCTCCAAACTCTGCTTTTATAGGTGATACACCAAATTTATCAGGTTTACTGGCCCCTTTTAAAAATGAAAATGTATTACCTCTCTGAGTCATGTCTTATAAACCTTCCTAGCGGTTTTTTTTAATTGGGTTAGAAGAACCCTCCTTGAGCTGCTACATGCACTCCAGAGGCATATCCAGCTGTATTAGGTCCTTCTGCATATACACCTACATATACTCTGTCACCACGCTCTAGATATATACCTCTATTTCTAATTGGTAAACCAGCATTTGTATCACCTGTAGAAGACGCATATGCAGAGTGAACACCGGGAGTAGATAGATGAGGCATAGCATCAGAACAATCCACACTGGTTACTCCGTCTGGTACTTTTTTAGAAAATAATAGTTTATAGTCTCCGGAAGCAGGTATAGGAGTTGTAGTTCCACGAGTTGCATAAAAAACAAATGTTACTTCAGGTTGTTGTCCATAGTTAACACCTTGATAAGTGAAGCCTTGAGTAAGACCTCCTGAATAATTTAAAGCTTTTAATATACCTGTTAAAGTAGTTGCTCCAGTATACGTATAATGACCATATTGATAACTATTACTTGCAACAGTTGCCTGTGTAGGGTCTTCCATAAAAACAATCATTCCGCTAATCAGAGAAACAATTGAATCTTTATTAGTCACATTTAATGTGAAATCATTACTACGAAAATTATCATTTCTAGTAATAAGTATTGAATCAATTACGCCACCATTATTATTGTCTTCACTTAATGCTGCGTCCATATCAACTAGGATGGACGGTGCTTGACCACCCTGTACGAATAAAGTATTAGTCGCTTGATTTCCAACAGTCTGTGTAGTAACTCTTACTGAATCAAATAATGGGCGATCAACCAAAAGCGGTTGTTTATTAGTCGAGGTAGATGCCACTTTTACTTACGATGCTTTTTGTCTATTATAGCCTTAACCATATGGTGAAGACAAAAATCCTGAAGGCATTTCATTTAATTCACTCTTGATCATTAAAGAAGGGTTTTTAGATACATTTAGTAACTCTTCGAAAGTATGCATAAATCCATCAGAATCTGTAGGTTTAAACTTATATTTTTTAGCTACTCTATAATCCATTCTCTGTTGAGGAGTATAGTCCTTCATTCCCGATCTATAAACCTCTCCCGGTAAATAGTTACTGGCATAATCTATATACTTCATCTCCAGTTCTCAGCTAAATGCATTCTAGATCCCACTGCCGTGTCTGCAGGCCCAGGGAGAGCCTGTATAAACTCAGCTCCTGAACGTTCATATCTATAACGTGCTTGCATAGGATCTTTATAGTTAGGAACATATAAAATACCTGCTAGTCTGTTAGTCTCATATAAATAAATCTCACTCCATATCTTCAAAGCATCTTTTGCATTACTGGAACGAATAGTTCTATCAACGTCACCAGCTATCGTTTCTAATCTTGTAGAAGGAGTTGATGCAACCTCTGTTTTCTTTTCAGCAGTATCACATCTTCCTATCTGAATAATAATCTTATCGACAAAAAATGAATCTGGGACAGTATTCATTGCTTCTTCTAAACGAGCATAATCACCAGCTGGAACAGAAACAGTAAAGTATCCTAAATGATACCTAACCCTACTTTTATCAAAATCAGATAACTCCACACTAGTACTATTAATTGTTTAAATTATACTCGGATTAAATCAGCAGAAATAACAGCTTCCCAGTCCACTCTCTTTATTTGCTTAAGTTGTTCCAGATTAACAAACCTCTCACCCGATAAAGACATTTGTAGATCTTTTATTTCTCTTGCAGTTTTTAACCCTATTCCTTTTATGTGATCAGCAATCATTTGAGCAGTAGCTCCATTGATGTTTAATCTCATATCAGGAGGGAACTCTCTAGGCTCTTCTTTAGATGCCTTATCTTTCACCTGTAGTGTCTTAACTTTAGTAGTAGCTCGTGTATCAACAGTTAATTCATGGTCATATACGTGAAATACTTTTCCATCTTGGTCTTCGACCATAAAGCATTCACCACCATCAAGTTCACTAATCTTCTTGACTCTGGAACCCGTTTTTTTATGTTTATAAAGCATAACTAAGATCAAAGTAATAACCTTGACCTTAGTTTACCTCATTTAGCTAACTGTGCGACCTATTATGTACTGCTCAATATCATTGTACTGAGGAGCTGCATCAGGTTGTATGTAACAAACTTCACATACAATGTATCCTTTCTTATTTGAATCTACGTCTGCATCGGATAGGTAGAAACCATTCCCAGCTGCAGTAGCGTTGGCACCAGCCTTACTGAATACTTTGTAAGTAGTTGCAGCAGTTATTGGCTTATATGGTGTTCCTGGATGTAATGCACCACCTGCGGCTGTACCAGAAGCTGTAATGAATGGGTTACCACTGAAGCCTTCTACGCCAGCAGCGAAGAATATTGCACCAGATCCACCATCACCTGTTCCATCTACTGTAGATGTAATATTTGCCTGAGCACAGTTTTCTGCAAGACCAGAAGCTGCTACAGGAGCACCACCATTACTACGTCCGAATGATACAGCGTCACCTGTTGCGGCATAAACACCGGAAGCAACACGACCGTCCCAACCAGATGCAACAGATACTGCAGCACGATATACATAAGAAGGAAGAGTTGAACTACCTGAGATCACCATTCCTGTTATGTCTGTACGTGTGCTGTCGTTTCTATAAGGTGAAGGAACAATAACATCTACTGATGATACTTTCGCTCCTACCTTACCTGTAATTTGTGCATAACCACGTTGTTGGAAATACCTATAACCTGGTACAGCGAGTACGGAAGTAGGACCTCCGACACTCTTGTCATTAGTGCTGTCATCATTGGTATCAATATTCTTGTACCAACCGTTGAGAGCCTCTGTAAAGTTACCAGGGTATATTTTTTTAGCTGATAAATAAGACATTTATTTCTCCTTAATTTTACTTTTTATTATTTAGTTACTAGATGCTGCCATCATCAGATAAGAAACTGAATGCTGTTGTAACGAAGTCTTTGTTAAGGATTTCGTAACCTGCATACAATTGCCAGATCAATATGATAAATCTACTAAAGTCATCATTATTGTTAATGAGTACCTGTGCATTTGGTCCTCCAATTCCAACACCAATAGCTTGTGGTCCGAAGAAGAATCCTTGAGCAACTTCTTGAGAAGCATAAGAACTATTATCAAAAGTAGCTGTTATGTTCTTTGTTGGGAAGTTAGTAGACTCGAAGAATTTAACACCTTCAAACTGTACACCTGTTGGCATCACTGGTTCGCCCGCAAGGAAGTAAGCTTGTCCAGCCTGAGGTCCTTGGAAGAAACTAGCGTTGTTAGGAATCATAGGATTACCCATGTACATTCCTTGGCCAGGAGCACCAGCGTAACGAGCGATTTCTCTGAAGTCACTGTCACGACGTAAGTGCATCATGAATGTTGGATCAACTAAGCAACGATATAAACCGTCTGCATATGTTGGAACATTTCTCTTACGTAAGTCTTTAACAACAGTTAAAAGGTCAGTTTTTACTGAGAACTGTTGAATCTGGTTGCCATATTCAGTTGCTGTATACGCAATACGTCCAGAAGAGTCTTTTGTTTTTCCACCAGCGAAGAAATATCCACCTTGTGAGGAGGAAGCTGCTCCGTTAGCTTCTGCTTTTGCAAGCTCGTCAATAAATACTCTATCTCTCCATCTTCTATAGTCATCTAAAAGTGTTAGAGAACCAATAGACTGGTGGAACATATTTAAGTTACCAGTGTCTAAAAGAAGACGCTGTGCTGTAACTAGAGTTTCACGAGCAATTTTAAATGTACTTGGCTGTGTTGCATCACCAGGATCTGCAGGACCTGTGTACTCTTTAAGTACTACAAGTACCTTTTCCTTTGTGATGTTACGGCTGTTTGCTGTACCAATAGTTTGATCAGCAATACGCTCTCTAGAGTCCTTCGTGCCAGGTGTACCCCAGAACTTGTATCTATCGAGCTGAACGGTTTGACCAGGTTGGCGAGAAAAATCGTGTACCACTACTGGTTCCACGGCCATCTCAGCCACATATGCTGGGTGGGGCCTATATAGCTCCGCACCTAGAATCTTTGGAAAGTCATTATCAATGAACACTTTGCTTTATCCTCCAAAAGTGGCAGTAATGTTTTATCGGGTAAAAGAATTAGACATATTTAGTCCTATCTCTATTAATTAAAATTTTAGCAGTACATAATTTTTTACAAAAAGAAGTATGCACTGCTACAGAGCGAAGCCCTACTCCATTACGAATAATTTATTCTGAACGGTGTTTGGCTGTACTTGGTTAAGTACTTTCCATGCATTCTGTGGATCACGAGTCATAGTCTCGCTAAATGAACCCCAGAAGTTCTCTGGCTGCTGTGGTGCAGCTGCCTGTGGAGGTGCTGGAAAGTTTGATGGAGCCTGTGTAGCAGAAGTATTGATACCATTAGCAGCCGCTTGTGGAGCTGTTGGATATCCTTTTGTTTCTAACTGCTGCTCATTCTCATAAACAGGATATGGTCCCTCTGGTCCAAAGTACTTAAGTGTGTAATCACTTAATACGTCTGGATTAGTAAGTATCTCGTTATAAGCTAGATTCTCTTGATGCTCTTGTACAGCAAAATCTGCATATCCTTTTATTAATCCTTGTGCTTGATTTCCCCACTGAACAGCACTATCTAGCATTCCTTCTAGGTTTAGAGCGTACTTGTTTAGTACCGCTGGTGCCTCCATCCCGAATGCGTTTATCACTTCCTTTGTCTCTGGACTTAGGTTGTAATAATCTGCGATCGCTCCGTCCACCTCTTGGTGAGCTTGCTTTGCCGCTTCCCCTGAGAGTGTCGAGGAGGTTTGGGAAGAGTTGACCGAGTATCCCTGGTTGGCTGACGAGGTCTGGGGAACCGATAGTGGTGTAGCTTGGCTGCTGTTTGTCTGTCCGTAGTTCGCTGGTGCGTACTGTGTCCCCACTTGAGAGGGTTGACCCTGGAACGGGGATTGGACTGGTGTACTCAGGACGTTCATTACCTTGTTGAACGCCGATTCCCATGGGTTGCCCTCCGGAGTTGCCGCCGGTTGGGATTGGGGGGCGTACTGAGTAGGGTTTGACTGGTAGCTGGGGGCTGCCTGAGGTACCGCTTGGGGGTAACTCGTACCCACCTGATAAGCCTGAGGTGCCGGTGCCTGAGGAGCTGCCGGTGCCTGAGGAGCTGCCGCCACGTAACTGCTTGGAGCTACTGTCGCTGCTGGTGCCTGGCTCATCTGTGGGGTCGATTGGACGGTAGCGTCCTGCATAACTCATCTCCTTTTGTAATGCTTCTAATGTTCGATACAGATAGGGTGTCAGATCTAAGCGTGGATCTGCCGCCATTGGTAAGTCTGGTGACTGCGGGTGAGGGGTCTGCATCATTCCCCCCACTAACTTTGCAAACTGAGAGTATGCACTCTGTAGTTCGCCCACCATCCTGAAAGGAAAACCAGATAACATGGCTGCCCTCTCCTCGTCCGTTTTGCTCGGAAAGAGGTATTTCAATGCTTCTATGCTATCAACGCCTAATTCTTGAAGATTTCTTACAACAATCGAATTATTCAATGTATCTTGTGTTGAGTCTTCATAAACAGGCCCCATCCATCTCCATTGGATACTCAAATCACCATCAGGTATCAATCCTTTTACTCCGGGAGGTATCTGCTGAGCCTTTAAAGCTGCCATCAATAGCTGTTTTATTTGGTCGTCATAAAACTGCATCGCACCTTCATAAAGAGCTTCTTGTTCTGGTGTAGCATCTTCAGGAAGATCGACTGGTTTTTCTAGTCCAACAGCAGAGGCTAAGGTATCACGGAATAACTGCTCTTCCTGGAAAATTATTAACTCTAAACAACGGCATAAACCATACGTATATACGGAAGCAGCTTTCTTCTTAGCAGTAGCTGCTACTCTTCCAAATAAAGACTTATATTCAGTAGCTGTTACTCCAGCTGATATGGATAATTCATCTACTCCTCCTAAAGCAGTTCTTATTTCTTCTCTATACTGACGTGAGAAAGAATTCTGGTCTCCAGTAATCGCATCAGGGACAATATAACCAACACGATCATTAGGCTCTAAATTAGCTATAACTCTAGGTACTCTGATTTGACCATCAACACCACGAGATAAAGGATCAGATTTAAATCTAGATTGGCTTAAAGGGTTGGCTCCTGCAAAACCAGAGTTAGCGGCAATAGAAGGTCTTTGTACAGCAGAATCACCTGATTCCATTAAATCTGTTTTTGGTCTTGAGGAAAGTAGTGTTGGATTACCAAAGAAGGTAACGTTCTTTCTCATGGTAGAAACCATCTCATCATGAGTACATATGTGATTAGCTAACGCATCGAATTCACCTACTCCTTCTGCTGAGAATCCTTTTGCATTATTAAATATCTCTACACAAGGTATAAAACCTAAGGTATTAACAAATGTTTTAGTGTTACTAGCTAAACCTTGATAGGTGGAATCAAAAGATAGTTCTCCTTCTGAATGTGTTTCTTTAATGACCTTTTTCTTAATGGATAGTTTTATAAATCTCTTAGATCCTCCTTGTCCCATCATGTCAGGACCACTTATACTCTGATTCACTATTTCCTGTTGATAACCTGATCCTTGACGTACTTTATAGCTATATATAATTACAACTTCATCAAGTTGGCCGTCAATATTGTAATAGCTTCTATATTCATGCCTACGAAAATAGTACAGTCTGTAATTAGTCTTAGTGGGTCTGATGTAAAAAATACCTTGTCCATCACAAAGAAAGTAATCCCATATAGAATCTAGTCTAGTATCAAGCTGGTTATATTTAATTACTCTGTCTACAAAATCTTTTCTTTGATTTCCAAAGTTATCTTGGGCTGGGAAAAACTCTACTCCTTGTCTAATTCCAAACAATTTCATCTGGGCAAGGTGGGAAGCCACTATCCCAGTATCTATCATTCCTCCACCATCTTTGTTTAGGTAAGAGTCAACTATTTCTTTTAATCTAGTTTTTGGATCGGTGTTACCCATTTACTATCTCTTACGCTTATCTTTATATATTTTAGCAGTTCTAGCAGCTTTGCCTGCTTTTTCTGCTGTTTTCGTGTTTTTCACAAACTGCTTACCTTTTCTACTCCCAGCTCGTTTCTTACGATCAGTTTCTTCTCTTTCTTCTTTAGACAGTTTAGCCCAAGCACTCTCAGGCAAGTAACGCTTTGTATATCCTTTTCGTATTGCTTTATCGGCCATTTTATTTTTTCATTTTTTTAATAAAATCATCAAGAAAACCTTGTACTACTTCTGCTTGTCCAGCGTGTAATTTAGCTGATTTTCTTAATTGGCCAGGTAAGGCTTTTATTTTTGATGGAATTTCCATGATTACTTTTTAGAATCTTTATACCGTTTAGCGGCATTTTTTGCTTTCTTTCCCTTTTCATATTGATCTTTAGTCATCCACTTCTCTTTACCCCATTTCTTTAAGTCTTTTTGTTTCTTTCCTTTTCCACCTTTATATCCTCCACCAGCTTTTTTATATTCTGATGCAACCATCTGAGCCTTTCTTGCACTCCACTGTCCTGGCTTTCCTCCCTTACTTCCTGCTGTGATACGCTTTTTAATACTCTCACGTAGGCCGGGCTTTGTATATTTAGAATCATCCTGTGGCATTTTTAACTAACTGTCTTATTTACATAATTTCCTACTGGAAAAGTAGTTCCAGATAACATTCTTGGAATAGCTGGAATGTTTGAATTATTTGGAATACCTGGAATACTGCTAAAACCCCTTAGAGGTATATCTTCATCTCTAGGCTTCAATTCTGGTATTGGATTACCACTAGGATCTACAGGAGCATTATGTTGACTAGGATCGTGTGATCCCTTCTCTAAAAATCTATCTACCCCATTAATAGTCATGGTAGGTGCATGAATACCATGAGCTAGTTTCACGCCTTCCATGTTTCCTACCTGTACCATACTCCCTAGACCTACTGCAATAGGAGTACGACTAGTACCTTGTGGGATATTCACATTAGAAGGTAGGGGTTTTCCTTCTCTTTTATACGCTTCAATTAATCTATTTAAATCTTGTTGGTCTACTGGACCACGACTTAAAGCACCTTGAAACTGTCCAATGCCACTGTTTCCCGGTCCGTACCCGCCACCATAATTAAAAGCCATGATCTAATCTGTCTTTTTTTAATATTCTACTCTTCGTTTACTTCGTATCTAAAAGGATCATTTAATCTATTCAAAACTAAACCTGGACCTTTTACATTCCATTCAATTAAATCCCCTTCAATCCAGCCTAATTCATTATATATTTCTTCCGGTAAGTTTAGTAACAATTCACCATCTGATGCTTCTTTCACTTCTAAAACATAACTCATTTGTCTATAAGCTTTTCCATTAGTTTATCAAGCTTATTATGAATTGCCTTGAAATGGTCGTTCATATCCTGTAGTTCTCTAATAAAGTCCGCTTTTAAAACATACTCCAATGGCATGCGGTTTACGTGTTCTTCCAAAGCATTAATACGTAATGTTTGGTTTTCTACTTTTTGGACAACATCCTTTAATCTTTCACGATGCCTTTCTAATACTTTACTGGCTACCCAACTTCCTCCAGTTAAGGAGGATATCACAGCACTGAAAATAACGGCAATATACTCAGGTCCCATAACTATTTATATACCCTTACATTAAAAGTCTAAATGAAGTTGACCTTTACGGGCTAATCCATTTACAAGCCAAACTAAAGCGTCTACACAATCATCATGTCCACTTACTCCAAAGTTAGTTAATTCTTCAAACATATGGGTAAAGTTTCTGTATCTATTAAATATTATTTTTCTATCTTCAAACATTCCCATTATTCCTCTAAATCGTGCAAGTTTATCCGCTCTGAATCCTTTAACGGGGTGCCATATAAGATTGTATAGACCTTCATTACTTAAACATATTCTTTTAAAGTCAGCTTCTAAAGATGCTTGATACTGTACCGCCTCTGACCAGACATCACATGTAGAGTAGGTAGGAAAATAATTTTCATTGACATCTTTTCCTATTATTGACCAGTCATATAGCAACTCTTTTAGGGCATCTAACTTCTCTAAATTACCCATGACTCTAATACGTCGGTAATCAATTATATGTATACGATCTTCTATACGCCCTCCAAGAACCATGACTGTGTAGTCATTCTTTTCTTTAATACCTGCGGATAAATCAACCCCTATCCCTAAAGTGTCAAAATCAGTAGAAATCTCTGCTTTTACTATTAATTCTGGAGCTAATGATAATTCATTTTGTCTAACTATCTGATTCATGTATTGAAAAGAAAAAGCTATAGGTGCTTGTCTCTTCTTTTCTTTTAGATATTCAAGAGACCACATGTCCGGCCAGTATGACTCTTCTTCTCCTGTTTTAGAATCATTTAAAATAGCTGATAGAACAATTTGAGTCCAATTATTTTGTTCATTAAAAGTAGTAGCGTGTATATCATCATGTCTAAACCTAGTTCCTAAACAAATAGCCCTAGCTCCTTCAAACATAGTAGGTGCTATAACTGCATTCCAGTTTTCCTTCATCTGATTTCTTATATCTGGATTCGCAATATCAGCAGAAGATTTTATTGCATCATCAATCATGACTAGATGGGAACGCTTAGATGTAACCGATCCTTTCAGTCCAGCAGCACATAATGTAAATTGTTCTTCACCAGTAGTATCTATTCCTGCAAATTTATGATCTATCGACCAATATTCATTACTGGTTACGTTTTTAAGTAATCTTACTTTTGGAAATACTTCTTGATATCTCTTACTCTCAATAATTCTCTTTATGGTTGCAGACTTAGACCTGGCAATATCCACTGTGTAGGACAGGTACAAGACCTGTAGAGGCTGTTTAGCCTGTGTATGAACACCAATAGCCCAAGCAGTTAAAAGACCTAATACAGTCGATTTAGCAGACCCTCTAGGAGCTAGTAGATCAACATTGGGCCCTGCAATTTTTAACAGACAGCTACTATCTTCATTAGTAATAAAATGTCTGTGCCAAGTTTTATGATGTTCTGCCGGTGGTTTATCCGCTACAAATTCACAAAAGTATCCGAAATCTTCTCTAGCTTTCTTTAGTGTCTCTAGATTTTTAGGTTTCTTAATTTGTTGCTTACGGGCTGCAGCTTTAGCATTACGTCTATAAGCAAGGTGAGTATAAGAAGGCACTAATTAATACTTTAAGTACTACTAAATATTAGCTTACTTCTTATCTTTTGGCTCTTCTGATGCTTTTTTATCTTTGTAAGTCTTAGCTGCTTTCTTAGCTTTTCTGGCTTTATCTAACGCTTCTGAACGTTTTTCTTTATCACTCATTTTAGAGCCGTCTTCTTTTTTTTTGTTCTTGTTTTTAAAGTACTCAAGAAGCTGAGGTGGCATTCCTTTTTTAGCCATTATGAACTAATTTTATATATTCATTTCTTCTTATTTTAACTGCACTACTCCTCTAAC
>VMHT01163205.1_pt1 | contig 13239 bp, 6 predicted proteins | sample 4693611 | NCBI WGS metagenome assembly VMHT01 (sample SAMN12280063, study PRJNA550983) | marine metagenome | isolation source: seawater sampled from same location over 5 years 0.02-0.2 micron viral filtrate | place: USA: collected off the coast of southern California halfway between the port... ... | reverse complement strand
GTTGTTGCCAGCCTGAAAAGGTTTCGAGCCAAGTATAAACACTTCAAGGTAGATTGGATAGAAGGTGACTTTTGAAAAAGAGCTTAGACCAACTTCTTCAGAATGCTATTGAAAACATTGAAGAAGATCGAAGTGTAACCAGAACACTTCTTGATGACGTAACAAACTATCTTTCGCAGAATGAAGAAAACCACAAGTATGTTGGTTTGACCGCTGCAAAGTATGTAGAAACCCTCCAGCGATCTAATGAGCAGTTGGTGAAAGTTGCGGGTCTGGTACAAAAACAACAAGCCACCTCAGAAGGTTTGTCGGAATTGGACAAAACCGAAATCTTTGATATGCTTCAGGACAAGCGTAACGAAAAGAGTGAGGGCGAAGAATAATGACAGATCCAGTGGACAAGGCACTAAAAGAGAAACTAGATTTGCTTTACTCTAGTGGTGTTCCTTTTGGCGCACTGGAGAATATACCTCTTGGGGCTCCATATGACTTAGAAGATCCGTTGGTAGACTCAAGAGAGATTGGCGACGATCCTATGGCTTACCACAGGGCCAATGCGAACCGCAATAATATTAAATCTGCAATTGATGTTTCTAGTCCTTTTGTTGGTGTCGTCCTAACAGATATGAAAGTCTCTCTAAATGATGAAGAAAGCGAAGCATTCAACATTAACTATGCAGGTTATTTTTCTAGAGCAGCAATGACGGGATTCTGCCGTGTGCGAGTGCCGACACTACATGATGGCGTATTGCCGCTTCCAGACCCCTCTTTAACAGAGGAACAGAATGCCGGTATTTTAAGTCTTTACCCTATCGCGATAGTTTTAGACAAAACACAGATTGGAGCTTCTGAATTATCGGCACCAAATATTAGACGAGGAGATATTATTAGTGTCCAAGCCATGGACATTAACAGAACCACCTATGAGATAAAAAGCTTAATAACAAAAGGCACAACAACAATAATTGAAGCACCTATTAATGCGATAAGATCTTTTTCTGATAATCCTGTAAATTTTTTGGGATTAGACCCAGATCCTGCGGGAGATACAACTGTCGGCCTGCAAGAACCGTGCTCTAAACTTGGAAATCTTGGAGGCACCGAGGGTAAACCTGTTGAAGAGTCATATCACACAATGAAAGACTTTTTTCCGAACGCTGTCTATCCTGTGAATAATAATAGAAACATTTCTTCGGCAGGTGGCTGTCCAAGGGCGAGTGTTCGTCACTCCGGCGAAGGTGTTGAGACTCATAACGGAGCAGATATTGACGGTAATATAGGCGACGATATAATTAGTCCTGCTTACGGAATAGTTAGAAAAGTAAGTCGCCACTTTAACGCAGATGATGTTTTTCAGGGTCAAACAATGGCCGAAAAATATGAAGGAAGACCTCTTCCGCGTGATTTAGTAGAAATTTTTCATCCGAAGCCAAACCAAATTGGATTATCATATGACGATCCAGAAATTCAGGGAGATGATGAGAAACTATTTACACGTTACTTGCATATGAGTAAGGTTTTAGTTTCTGTAGGAGACATCGTTCAATTAGGTCAAAAGATAGGCGAACTTGGTAACGAAGGGTTTAGCACTGGTCCGCACTTGCACTATGAAATTCAAATAGCTAAAAGTGATTATCAAGTATATAAAAGAGGCACACCAATACCACCATTCAGGGTAGAGCCAAGAGTTGGAACACCTGTTCAGGCAGAAAACTATAATCCAGTCGCTATAGCAGAAAGAATTGTAGGTACAAGCGTCTCTCCGGATCTCTTCGCAGAAAGTGAAATAACAGAGGCAGATTTGTATCCTGAATTCTATCCCCCAACATCGGAGGACAATATTTAAATGTCAAAACCTCCTTTAAGTGTAAGCGAAAACACAGAACAAATCGGTGACGTCAATGGTTTGTATAATACAAACAAAGATGAAAAGACTCCAAACCTAGATGCGTGTGGTTCCGAACAAATTATACAAAACAATGATTCTTGGATTACTCTAGGTCGTGACAAACCAATTAGTTGTGGATCCGGGTATGGCGGAAAAGGCCACTCAAGAGCATCAGCTATTGATATTTGTGTGGGAAGACAGACGGGTAATTTGAATTCTTCTACTATTGTAGCCAACAACCCAGTCAACTTGACCTACAATAAAGCGGGCGATGCTGCAAGAATTTACATCTCCCAGCGCTCCGATATTGATGAATACTTTGGAATCAACGAAGGCTCGCAAGGACTATCAAAGGCAAAGTCAGCAATTGGTATGCACGCTGACGACATTCGTATCGTTGCGAGAAGAGGAATCAAAATTGTTACAGGTGGCGCTAAACAGCGAGACAGTCTAGACAATCCAACCAACGGTCTTCTTGGGATTGATTTGATGGCCGGCAACCTAGATACACCGGCACCTGACGGCACTCCCTACCTACAATCCTTGGTCAAAGGGCAAAACTTGACTCAGGCTTTGACCCAAGTTGTTGATGAAATAGCAGCTTTGAATGGAGTAGTAAACGCCTTTATTCTAAAGCAGACAGCAATTAACTCTTTGCTTATTAATTCGCCGTATATAGGGCTATCTTCTTTCGGCATTCCGGTGGTTTCTTTTTTGAATCCCGGTTCCCTAACAACCGCCACAACACAGAACACAACCTTGCTAAACGAGGTAGTAGCAATGGCCACCCAAAGAAATGTTGTCTTAAATGCAATCAAGGGCGACTATTTACTCGAAAGCGGTGATGTATATATCTGTAGTAGATACAATAGGACTAACTAATGACTTTCAATAAAAATACTTTTGGTTTTAGTGCTCCGATTGAGTTCTTTAGGGCTGGAACGGCTGCTATACCCGATCTGGGAGCCCTCAATATTCTTGGCGCAGGAGTATTCCCAGTTGCTACACTGCAAGAACAACAAATAAATCCAACGGACAATGTGAAGACTTCTGATCTTATTTTTTGTGAAAGAGCAGAATTAGAGCCTATTATAGAAGATTGTCCTACCTGTATCAAAAATCCGATTGCTTTTGTTCCGGATTGGAGAACTTTAGACTTTGGCGAAACTTTCTTCGATGAGAGAGAATGCAGATATTCAGTTGTTGTGGATACTCAAGTAACAGGAATTCCAAATGATGTGCTAAGAACTGTAAAGATTCGAGAAGGCATCAGAACGCTGCTCGCTGCTTATCAAAAAAGTGAAATCACTACCACTGTATATTATGTCGTAACTGGTAAAAATGATGAAGATCGCCCAGATCCAGACTTTATTAGTGGTGTAGAATTTGATGAAAAGCGTCAACAACTTAATTTTGATGTAGAAAGTTTTGAAAATGTTGGTGCTAATCTAGACACTTTGCTAAATGGAGCGCTTACAAATACAAATGTTCCAGCACCTAGAAACGGCTATGTCCGACTCATGCTAGAGTCTGATACAATAGAGGTTTTGCTGGACACTTTAGCAAAAAACGGTGCTCCATCAGTAACAATTGCCTACGATGTTTCTCCGAATAAGCTCCTAACAACAAAGGCCCTTGTTTCAATAGACGCAGAAGTATTTAGAAGAATCCCAGCCAAGATTATTACTCAGCCGGCTATAGTCAGAAATCTTGACGAGTCTGATAACATAATCGAAACAACTCTGAATGGTACAAATATATTTGAAGATTTTAGAGAAGTAAGAAAGGGCCTCAAGCGAGCAAACAGATATGCTACCAATGCCATTAAGGGTGCTGAGGGCAGAGGAAGATTTTATTTAGCAGATGGTCGTTCTGAGAATCCTGTTGTTATTGACTTCTCCGAGGAAGCAGACAAACTTCAAAATTTTGCAAATAACATTTTGTTCCCTGCAATCCGAACAGTTCTTGGAATTCGTATCCGAGGAGATCTAGAAAAAGTAAGAATTACTTTTGAGAGAAATTCTGAAGACAATACTTTAAAAATTATAGAAGTTGTTGCAAATAGAATTGGCTGTGAAGAGGTAGCGTTTAGCACTTTGAGGGATGTATATCCGATTGTTAGAGAGCTATTCGGCAACCCAGATACTAGCGACTTTGGCCGCAGCACAACGCTTGGATATGTAGCTGCGCTACCTGATATGGTATTTTATCTTGCCGGGATACAAGGCATAGTTTGGCTAGAGTTCATAACACAGTTTACTTATCCAAAATTAGAGTTTAGAACACCTGTTGACCTTCTAACACTTGAGGATGACCGGTCCCCTGCCGAATGTGCAGCACAACAAAGTGCAAATGAAATACTAAACAGGATTATTCTTGAAGGTCTCGGCGCTCCGGACCTCCTTCTTGATGGTCTTGTAGACAGTATTTGTGCGGCTGCTGCTGATGTAACAGAAGCTCGCTTGGAAAGAGAAAAGCTGATTAGAGAACAACTTGGTGAGCAAAATACTGTTGCTATTAGAAAGAAAATCAAAGACAAGAAAAAAGAGATTCGTAAGGCGAGAAAGAATAGTGAACCAACTGAGAAATTAACAGAAGAGTTGGAGACTCTTCAAACACAACTGGAAACCGCGCAGGAACGCCAGAACGACATTAATGAGCAAAATCTTGAATCTTTCAAAAGTAGAAAGAAGTTTGTAGATGATTTCCAAGAGAAGCTAGAGGGTACAACTCAAGAATTGTCTTCGCGACCTCTTGCAAGAGCACTCTTAGAAGCTTTGATATATGGTATTGAAACTGCTTCTTCCAACTCCGGACTTTCCAAAAAAGAGAAAAAAGCAGAGTTCAAAAATAAGCTTTATGATATTAGTTTGCTTCAAAAAGCAATTGATCAAACTACTGGTGGCTGGTGTGGGATAATCCAGTTGATCTTTGAAGCAATGCAGTGTCTGCTGAACGGCCTAGACCCAGCGGAGGTTAAGGCCAAACTTATTGAAATAGCATTGGGTTCTCTTAAGCCGCATATGGTAAGAAACTTTTTGCGAGCCATTGGAACACAGAGTCCGCAAAAGCTAGACGAGTTCAATTCTAGATTCCAAGAATTTACTGGCAAAGCCATAGATTCACTACTAGATCCTTTTGTTGATAATTCACAAAGTAGCGTTTTCAACTATCGTGAAGAAAATCAAAAGGAAGCTACAGCTTTGCTAAAGCAAGATTTAGAAAGTGGTCAAAATCGTGAATTTAAAGAAGTCAAAAAGCAAGCACGTAAGAACGTAAGAGAGCGCAGAAGAGAGAATCTAGCATCACCAAGTCTGGATCTTACTGAGCCTCTTGCCGAAGGAATTGATCTAGCAACCGATCTCTTGCCTGATGGAGTAAACGAACTGACAGATCAGCTTTTGGGTGTTGGTTCGATTGAAACAGGTAACGATCTAATCAATGCTTTTACTAAGATACTAAAAGAAATATTTGATATTGACGAGTTGTTTGAGCTTTGTACAGACGTATTACCCGGCTTTGATGTAATCGAGAAGCTGGTCAAAGACTTGCAGTGTATAATGCCTAAGCTTCCCGATCTAGATCCTCCTTTAGGGCTAAATCTAAAAAGTCTCAATCTGGATATATGTAAGCTATCTCCAACTGGTAAAATAGATTTTACATTCCCAAGATTTAACCCGCCCCTCAACTTGCAAAAAGAAAAGATTTTAACTGATATTAAAAACTTCTTTGTGCTTTTGGGCAAATATCTTTTAGACTTGCTCGTGGATATTGCGACCCAGATACTGATCAGAATATTGGTCACAATCATTGAGGCTGTTCTTGATCTCGCGTGTGATCTGTTGGCGACAGCAGGCACAGCCATTGCAGATGCGATAACAGGCAACGATGCGCTAAAATCTGATCTTAAAACCGCTCTTTGCGCGACTGATAACTTATCAGACGAGCAGTTTGCTGATGCCATGAGAAATGTTTTTGGTGCGCTAGGTAGCACGCAGCCGGGTCAGGGCTGTGTTCAGAATCTAACCACGCAAGAAATGCTTACATTTATGGATTCAATATTTGTATCTGTTTCTTATAACGAATTGTATAACCTACTTTTGGGCAATCCAAATCCAAATACTCTAACGATTATATCGAGACTGGCTAACCTAAGTGGATCTCCATGTATCGCAGAGATATTTGGTAACGAAGATAATATCACAAGCTACTTCTCAGGCTTGGGAACTCTTATAGATGCGAAAGACATACTAGATGGAATTCCGGTAGATGTAAACTTGCAAGATGGTTTTAATGTATGTCGCGCAGAAGATCAGGATGTACGTCGTCAGCTTCAGGCACAGCTTTACAGAAATAAGGGCTTGACCCCTGAGCAGATTGAAGATCAGCTTGAGTTCCTAAAGAATTCTGCTGTTAGCAAAATGCAAGATTTAGCAAGCATACTTTTTGATGGTCCGTATAAGGATTTGCCTTCCTTGTTATCCAGTGCTAACTGCCCAGATAATGGCCTTCTTCGTAGAGACCCAGCTATTGCACAGGGGCTGCAAACTGTAACTGACGCTACACTGGATTCTATTGAACAAACTTTAATTAGAGATCTTGTTGGCGTTCGCGGCCTTTTCCCTAGAATTCTATCAGATACACAAGGTCGAGGTCTAAGAGGGCATAAGTTCTTGGTTCGTGCTTTTGGAAACCCGCAAGGCTTCAATAATAGAATATTTGAATTCTATTCGGACGACGCGATTGCAAAGGAAGGCTCATTTGGACCTAATGGCCCAAGAATAGACCAGTTTGGTGAAGATTATCCGAAAAAAGATGGAGATGGTCTAACTATAATCAGTCCAATGGGTGGTTTCCCTCCAACTGTTGGCGGCTACCTGTATCACAAGCTTCGCAACTACAGAGTCGGTCCAGTAATTGAAGGAACATCAAATAATTCAATGATCGAGTTCAAAACAAGATTGAAAGACCTCGAACTACAAGAGCGCAATGAAGTGGTCGCCAAGCAAAACCTAGACATTATAAAGAGAAGAAAATTCTTTTTAGCAAAATGGGCAGCAGCAACATCTTTTGTTGACTACCCCACGATACAGCCTTTTCTAGAGGGGGATCTTGGAACGGTAGAAATTCTTTCTATACCTCTTGAAAATATCTCTGCAAATACAACAGTATTCGATTTAGAAAAGGTTGAAGTAGAACTAAAAGTAGATCTATCACTCACGTCGAAGGCCAGAATCAATGTAAACTCCCAGTTCCTAAATCCGTCAATTGAAAAACGTAGAGCCATTTTTGTCGATATGATCAATGCTTGTGACGCACAGATATTTTACCTACCCGGAAATAAGACAAACAAATCTGAAGAAAGAGCAAAAAGAATACTTTCTGGCGGCCCTGATCTGAAGAATCTTAATATCAATGGCCGAATTGTTGGTATGAGTCTGGCTGATTTCCGAGACAGAATACAAAAGAAAAAGTTCGACACACAGCTAGACAACGACGAGCTAGAGTTTGTTAACGATCAAAACAAAGCATACAAAGATTTCTGGAATATCAATTTAGCTAGAAAATTCCAAATGACCCCGGAGTTGGCCAAGCTTTATCGTGAAATGGCCGAACAGACTCTAGAAGATCAGCTAACACCTCCAGAGCTAGATAACCCATATGAACTAGCATTGGAGTTTATTCCTTACAATAAAAAAGACAAAGATGACGCTCCGATTGACCCAGACTTCAAGGCATCCATAACTTATAACGTAAATCCGCAAGATGCCGATGGTAACTTCCTAGAAGAGAAGTATAAGTATAGATTTATGTATACCAACACATATAATCCATATGGCGCAGACTACAAGCCCCCAGCGGTTGTCCTCAACGATGCTAAGAATGCTCCGGGCGATATTCCGATAGATTATGGTTCTTTACTTCCTGCACCCGATGCGGCGCAAGATATAGTTTATATGGGCGAAATTACTTCTGTTCCAAGTGACGAAGTAAAAACTTATGTAGACCAATACATTGGATATATAACTAACGATCAAGTAAAGTTTTCTTATGAGACAGAGTTTTTGAGAACTTGGCTTGCAAGTAATGTTAATGCTTCAGATCCAAGAACTGCAAGAGCAAAGAGCAATAAGTATTACAATAACGTAAAAGGCTTGTACGACTTTATAAATCAAGGCTTCTTCCGAAGAATCTCTAGAAAGATAGCTGTCTCTGACTCTGGAATTTCACAAGGCTTCTTGTTTGGATATGATGCGCTCAAACAACCAGAAGCAATAGTTTTGGACCCTGCACAATATGGCGGCACTACATTCAATCCTCCTTTCTACCTAGAGCCTCCAAAGTATGAAGGCTGGCTAGGAGTTTTACAGAAGTTTATTCCACAAGACGAAGGCTGTGACCCAAGAAGAATACCACTTTACGAAATGAGGGATATACAAGAATCTTCAGAGGTGCTATACAGCCAACTTATTACGGATGAGAGGCTGAACTTTGAGCCAGTTTGTACGAAAGAATCTCCATACGATACAATCAGGGCCAAGTCCAATGTAGTTTGCCTAGATAACATTATTAGAGCAACTACAAGAACATTTATTATTGACTTTTTGGTCAAAATAATACCGGTTATATCACAATTTGACCTCAACTTTGATAATAACTTTGAAAGCTTACTAGAGTTGTATCTAGGAGATTACGTCTTAGACAGAGTAAAGGATAGAGGAGTAACAACCAGACGCCCAAGAATTCTATCCGACATACAAAATATTGATACGTTTGATGATTTTGGGAACGTAATCGGTTCATTTAGAAGAGTCAATTTCTTCGTTTCCAAAGATAGAGTGAAGGTGAACAAGTATTACCTAAACTTCCTAGAAGCAGCGGTCTCCAATATCCTAATCAAGGTCAAGTCTGGAATAATTAATCCTGAAACTGATATGAACGAAGACCAGCGGAACGCACTAGGGATTATACAACAAACAATTAGAGAATACTACGAGACTTATGAAGGCACTGAGGCCACACTATCCGAAGAGGCTATTCAGTACCAAAGCTTTATTAAGAGGGCTGTAAACCCTGCTAGAAATGAGAATTCTAATTTAGGAAGGGGCTCGGCTTCGTTCAATAAACGTAAGGCCAAGAGGGTCAAAGTAGGCTTGTTATACGAAACTATTCTTGAAACAGAAGAGCCGGCTAAAATCTTGTTCTCAATGTATATTAAGAGCGAAATCGAAGCTTTACGTGATAGGCTTAATAACGCTCTTGAGCCATCGGTAGATGATTTACGGCTTATGATCGTTTCAGATCCTTCATTCGTCAATGGGCATGTTAGGAGAAGATCTCTTGACAGAGGCGTAGCATTCCCGAATGGCGAAGGTGCCGAAATAGAATATTCTAATTCTATCGTAACAAATACTGATACATTGTTTGAGCAAGCCATTACTGATCTTACAACAGAGCAGTTGGATGAAATACCACTTTTTGCTACGAGACCGGACGGAACAATTGAATATGAAGTTCCATTTGACGTTCCATATCTAGATGGTAATGGAGATTTAAGATCAAATATTAGTTTCAATGAGGCATTCTCGGACATAGATGGAGCCGGTCTTGCACGAGACGAAGAATGGTATTCAGAATGGCCTTTTGTGCTAGAGAAATATATTAGAATAGAAGATATTGAAGATATTAAGGATATTCCTAATACTGTTCGAGATAAAATTGTATCGAGACCAGATTCGCTAAGAGGGGTTGTTAGAATTTCTGATTGGATAGAATATCTTGCAAGTCTGCCGCAGAGCATAAAAGAAAATAAGATATATGACTACTGGAAGCAATGGTATTTTGGCTTGAGAATTTCACTAGCTCTTGACCCCGCAGATAAATCAATGGCCCAAAATTTAATTGATAGGGGAATTGATATTAACTCTGCTTCAAAGGTGGTTACACTAGACGACGGTTCAGAAAGACTTATTATTCCGCTTGCAGCGGGGGAACTTGAAGTTATGAACCAGCTAATCTCTGAATCAGTTTCACTAACTGATGTTGTTGGACAAGTAAAGGACTTTGAACTGGAAAGACAGTACGATACTCTTTGTCTTGTTAATGAACTTGTTAAAACAGTAGAGTTCAATACATTTTTTGAGTACCTGTTCCCGCTTAGAAGATATTTGTCTATTCTTACAATTTATGTTTCTAATGCATTTTACCTTTCTATTGGTAATAGCGGAGCCCTACCGCTCCCAACAGAAGACGATTATGAAACAAAACAAGCCGGAGATCTCTGGAATGTCCCAGAAGGTACCCCCACTAGCGGCTTCAGGCTTTGGGACAAAAACGATGGAAACTTTAGAAAGTCGCAGAGACTTTTGAAGGGACTATTTATGGATCTCTACAATACATTGAATGAGCAAAGCCAAGACAACAGGCGAAGAACTAGAAATCGAGATAAGGATAAGTATGATTCTACTCTCAAATCGCTCTTGGCGGATTTGGTTCCAAACGATATGCTTGCAGGTATGCCTTGGTGGCAGCGTAAGATGAGAGTAGATAAGCCGTTTGACTTGTTCGATGGGGAATGTCAAGATGAGGAGGACTATTTCTGATGACTAAAGGTTTTAACGTGAGTGAGCCACTGTCTACCAGTGCGATTGACGGCGCATTTTCAATGCTTGTGGATCCTAAAGAAGCCATTAAGCAAAACTTAAGATTTCTTATTTTAACTGCTCCGGGCGAGAGAATAAGAATACCTGATTTTGGTGTCGGTATTAGAAACTACTTGTTTGAAAACTACACACCTCAGCTAGAAGCACAAATCATAAACAAAATACAAGAACAGGCCAGAATCTATATGCCCTATATTGCAATCACTGATATTATTTTCAATACTGAGAATATTGATAATAGTCAGATCGGACTTGCAATTGAATATTCCATAGATGCTCAAGTTACAATTAGTGATTTTTTAATTCTAGAAATTACTATTTAGTCTAGTGGTTGTCGAGAAGTAAATGAAAAACTATAATAAAAAATTTGTATCCGTTGACTATACTGGTAAAGACTTCAATAGTTTGAAGCAAAATATTACCGCATATGCTAAAAGATATTATCCTGATACTTTTAGGGACTTCACAGAGGCCAGTTTTGGCTCTTTGCTCCTAGATACAGTTGCTTACACTGGTGACGTACTATCTTTTTACATGGATTATCAGTTTAATGAGTCGCTTTTAGCCACTTCTAACGACTATGATAATGCACTTGCTTTGGCGGAGCAAATTGGATACAAATTCAAAGGCTCACCAACTGCGGCAGGGAAAGTAGATATTTATGTAGTTGTTCCGGCAGTAACTAGCGGCGAAGGCCCTAATAGAAATCTACTTCCTATTTTGAAAAGAAACACCACTCTAACATCCACGCAGGGTGCTTCTTTTATTACTACGAAAGATGTTCGGTTTGATGACCCAACATTAGAGGTCGTGGCCGCTCGCAGAGATGCAGCTACTGGCATTGTTACCTCTTTTGCAATCAAGGCCACAGCAGAAGTAATTTCTGGCGAATTTACAACCACTGAGATAGATGTTGGAGAATTCCAGAAGTTCAAAAAAGTTGTAATACAAGATCAAAATGTAACAGAAATTATATCTGTAATAGACACAGACGGTAATGAATATTTCGAAGTTGAAAATCTTTCTGAAGAAGTTGTATATAAAGAAATGACCAATACCGATCTTTCGACTAGAGAACAAACACCTTCCCTTTTAGTACCTACCCCGGTACCGAGAAGATTTGTTACTCAAAAGACCTTGCAGAATACTACACTTACATTTGGACATGGCTCTGAGAACACAGCAGATGATAATAGAATTCCAGACCCAACAAATGTAGCGATACAGCAATTTGCAAGATCTTATATAACAGATGTTGCATTTGATCCTAAAAACTTATTGAGTAATAATGTGTTCGGTATAGCCCCAGAAAACACAACACTTACGATAAGATATAGAAGAAATACGGGTAATAGCTCAAACGCAGCGGTTGGGACAATAACAGGACTTTCAGATGTAATTCTGGACTTTAATTCTCCTGAACTAACCACTGAGCAAGAAAGATTAGATGTTGAAGGCTCTTTGGAATGCTTCAATGAAGAACCAATCAGCGTTTCAAATGTTATACCAGATCTTGATGAGCTTAAGGAATTAGCCGCAAATGCTTTTGCCGCCCAAAAGAGGGCAGTCACAGCACAAGATTATGAAGCTTTATGCTATTTGTTGCCTTCGCAGTTTGGTAATATTTCACGAGCGCGAGCAATAAGAGACGCTGACGCAAATAATAGAAATATAAATCTTTATGTCCTTTCTGTCGATCAAAATGGAAACCTAGAAGCCCCAAATACACAGACAAAAAGTAATATTAAAAATTGGATTAATCGCTATAGAATGATCGGGGACTCTGTAGATATACAAAATGGCGTAATTGTCAATATCGGGATTGATTTCTGTATTAGTGTTTTGGAGCCGTATAACTCTTTTGAAGTGCTAGAGGCTTCTTTAACGGCAGTGCAGGATTTTTATTCAAGACCAACATTTATTGGAGAACCGATAAGTATACTTGATATTTACACTGTATTGAACGAAGTAGATGGTGTGGCTGATATTTCGGAAGTCAAGTTTACAAATAAGACAGGAACCGACTATAACGACAACTACATTAACTTAGCTAGATACACTACCACTGATGGTCGCAAGGTCATCCCGCCAGAAAATGTTTCTTTTCAAGTAAAATTTACCACTGATATCAAAGGAAAGATTAAATAATGGGTATCAAAAGATATTATGCCAATAAAGACAACACTATTACAAATGCTTTTGAAGCTAATTTAACCACACGCGGTACAGGCTCTAACATGGGTGCTGCCGATATTCTAGAAGTCTTTTCTATCTTTGCACAGGCAAGCTCTTCTTCTGGCCTCACAACCGAGAAGTCAAGAGCTATTATCGAGTTTGATACAACACAGATTTCTACTTCTCGTACCTCTGGAGAAATACCTGCCTCCGGGTCTGTGAACTTTTATTTCAAACTATTCAATGCTAAACACGGCCAAACACTTCCAAAGCAGTTCAACCTTGTAGTTGCACCTATATCCCAATCTTGGAATGAAGGCGTCGGACTTGATATGGAGAACTATTCAGATGCCGGCGTGTCAAATTGGCTTTTTGCAAATGAAGGAACTGCTTGGACAAATCAGGGCGGTGATTATTACACAGGCTCATCCGATCCAACAGCTAGTCAGTTCTTTGATGTAGGGACAGAAGATCTTGAAGTTGATGTAACAGAAATAGTTGAGAGGCAATTAA
>VMHT01088481.1_pt1 | contig 13242 bp, 16 predicted proteins | sample 4693611 | NCBI WGS metagenome assembly VMHT01 (sample SAMN12280063, study PRJNA550983) | marine metagenome | isolation source: seawater sampled from same location over 5 years 0.02-0.2 micron viral filtrate | place: USA: collected off the coast of southern California halfway between the port... ... | reverse complement strand
TTGTTTAGCTAAAAGTTTTCTTTGTAACTTGTTTGCAAGTTTAGAGATGAAATTTTTAAGCTGTAATAGTTGCTGATCTAAATTTTTTCTTAATCTTGTAAGTTCTTCAGCATTCTCCAATTCCTCTGCCTTAATAATTTCGTCAAATTCTTCAGTGTAGGTTTTATAATTTATGTCACCTAAGGCATTCTTTCCTTTTTTCTTCAAGTCTGGTTGAGAGCTGTCTTCTAATTCAACATCTTCCTCAGTTTGGTCTGATTCTTTGGCTTCATTTTCAAGATCTGGCATACCAGAGTCTATAGACATTTCCTCTTGCTTATCCTCTTTTTCTTTTGTCTGTTTTTCCTGATTATTTGGTTTATTTTGCTTATCGTCGTTATTTTTTTCATCATCTTTTTTTTCTTCTTCATCTAAATTTTCATCAAGATTCATATTTGCAATAAGCTCAGAAATAAGAGAATTAAATTTTTCTTGATCTAAGGTGAACTCGTTTAATAGACCAATCTTGTTTTTAAATTTATCATTTAAATTTTTTTTGTATGATTTAAGTTTTTTATCTACTTGATTATTATTTTCAAAATCAAGGAATTTTGTTCTTAAATAATTTTCAAAAGACTCTACAATTTTATCTTCACTGCTTTTAAGATCTAAACCATTTATTCTTTCCTGGTAAAAAGTTTCAATATTATTTTTTACTCCTTTAAAATAGCTAGTTCCAATTTTTTCACATCTAATTTTTTCTGAAATTCTGTATAATTGCTTAGAAACATTTCCATCAGGTTCAAATTTTTTAAATGTTTTTGGATCAGAAAATCTATGTCTTAAGGATTTTGAGTCTGCAATTGCTCTTATTTGGATAAAATTTAATTCATTATTAATAGGACTTAATTCTGGTAGTCTAATTGAATTTAATCCAGATTTAGAGCCATCATTACCAAAAGACACTTCAATTTTTTCTGAATTTGATAGTGATCTTACAGTAGAACTTATTGCAGTTTTAAAATTAGCTATTTTTTCTTTTTTATTTTCCACTTTATAAAGTGATATTAATAGAAGACTCCGGTAAGTCCTCACCAAAACATCTCTGGTAGTACTCAGAAATTATTTTTTTTTCTAACTCATCACACTTATTTAAAAACGTAATTCTAAAAGCGTATCCTTGATCTTTAAATATACTTGTATTCTCCGCCCAATGTAAAACTGTACGAGGACTCATAACGGTGGAGATATCGCCATTGATGAAGCCTTTTCTTGTTAGATCAGCAACTTTTATCATATTTGATAAAAGCTCTTTTCCTTCTTTATTATTTAAGCTTTTGTTCTTTGCCAAAACTATTTCTAATTCTTTCTCGAATGGTAAATAATTTAAAGTTGATACTATATTCCATCTATCCATTTGACCTTGATTGATTTGTTGAGTGCCGTGGTACAAACCAGTTGTATCACCAAGACCTACAGTGTTTGTCGTAGCAAAAATTCTAAATAAATCGTGCTGCTGCAAAACTTTATTTTTATCTAATAAGGTAAAGCTTCCCTCGCTTTCCAATACTCTTTGTATTACAAACATAACATCGGGTCTGCCAGCATCATATTCATCGAAAACTAAAGCAACTGGATTTTGAATTGACCAAGGTAAAATACCCTCTTTAAATTCTGTAATTTGTTTTCCATCTTTTAAAATGATCGCATCTTTTCCAATTAAATCTATCCTGCTTATATGACTATCTAAATTTACTCTAACACAAGGCCAATTAAGCCTTGCAGCTACTTGTTCTATATGTGTGGATTTTCCTGTTCCGTGATAACCTTGTATTAAAACTCTTTTGTTAAAAGAAAAGCCAGCTAAGATCGCCAAAGTAGTATCTTTATCAAATTTATAGTCAGGGTCTATTTTTGGAACGTATTCATTTTTTTTTGAAAAGGCCCCAACTTTCATATCACTTTCAAATCCAAAGGTTTGTTTTACTGAAAGTTTGATATCTGTTTTTTGTAAGAATTGTTCTGAACTCATTTTTTTCCCAAAGTTTTTTTAAGTTGGCTATACGCCAAAGTAATTTTTTTTAATTTATCTTCAAATTTTTTATTACCTTGGTTTTTATCAGGATGGTACTTTTTTACAAGTTCTTTGAATTTTGAGTGAATTTGCTCCCATTTTACATCTTCATGTAAGTTCATTGCTTGCAAGGCATCCTTATCTTGTTGTGACACTTTAGTTTTTTTAAAATCTCTAAAATTCGAACTTTTAAAAATATTTAACTTATCCTCAAGCGCATTGTTCCATAAAATATTAAAAAAATTATCAGATGATCCAAAAGTTTTAGTTGATTTATGCCATGTTAGGTCTGATTTTATGAAAAATTCGATTTCTTGATCGTTCATGTTTTCAAAATAATTCCAATTTTTATTGAATATTTTAATATGATTTAAACACAACAATCTATACTTTTTACTATTGTCTCTTTCAATAGGAGCTTTATATGCGCCAGTTTCTTTACAATTTTCCCAATCACAAATAATTTTCATTGTTTAATTCTATATAGTAAAAGTAAATTAATGAAAAATTATTTACAAGAAATTTGTAATAAATTGAATAAAAATTTAGCAATTGAAAAAATTGAAATTGTTGATAATTCACTTAAACATAAGACTCATAAACATTTTTCCGCAGATAAATTTCATCTTCATCTAAAAATAAAATCTGCATATCTAAATTCTATTACAAGAATAGATGCACAAAAAAAAATTATGAAAATTTTAGAAGAGGACCTAAAAAAAAAAATTCACGCTTTAGAAATTAGTATTGAGATATAAGTTTACTGTACTTTTCAAGTTGCTGAGTAGAAATCTTAAATTTATTTGGCAAATCGGCTTTACCAATTCTTTTAAGTAATAGAAAATTTATTTTTTCATCATCATTTTTTTTATCCTGTTTAAGAAATGGAATTAAACTTTTTATCCATTTAGTATTTGAAATATTTTTCAATGTGTAGGATAAATTATTATCTACATAAAGACTTAAAACTTGTTTTAAATTTTCTTTACTGCAATTCTCTTTAATGATTGAAAGTTTAATTGCCATAATCATTCCTGTTAAAACAGCCTCCCCGTGTGTAATTTTTTTAGAATAATTATTTTTTACTTCTATACCGTGCGCAAATGTATGTCCAAAGTTTAATAACATTCGCAATCCTTTTTCGTTAACATCTTTACTCACAAAATATATCTTTATTTGACAACTTTTTTTTATAGCATAAGCTAACTTAACTTGATTTTTTGCAAATATAAATTTTGTATTTTTTTTAAGCCACTTGAAAAAATTATAATCTTTAATAATTGAATGTTTTAAAATTTCCGCAAAACCACAAATCATTTCTTTTTTAGAAAGAGATTCTAAAAACACTGTATCAGCAATTACTAGTTTTGGCTGATAGAATGAGCCTATAAGGTTTTTGCCGTAGTTAGAGTTTACACCTGTTTTTCCTCCAATAGCAGAGTCAGCTTGGGCAAGAAGGGTAGTTGGAATATTTACAAAATTTATTCCTCTCTTAAAAATACTAGCTACAAAACCTGTTACATCACCTGTAATTCCTCCACCTAAGCTTATTAGTATGTCTGATCGATTATAATTTTTAGATAACAATATATTTAAATATCTGTTTACAGTTTTTGTACATTTATTTTTCTCATTAGCGATAAACGGTAAGAATAAAAGGTTATAGTTTCTTAATTTATTTTTAATAATTTTTTTAAATTTTGTTGGAACTTTTTTATCCATGATTAAAGCTATATTTTTAGCTTTTGGACAAAGCAATTTAATCTTCTTAGGTAAAATATTTAAAGAATTGTTTCCAATTATAATAGAATAAGTATTGTTTTCACTTTTAAATTTAATTTCCTGATTTTTCATATAGACCAAGTATTACATTGACTATTTCTTTAGATTTAAGAGCACCACATTTAATTTTATAATCTGCCTCTCTATAGATTTTTTTTCTGCCGAAATAAATTTTTTTAATTGATTCATTAATATTTTTCTTAATCAAAAGTGGCCTATGACTGCTATTTTTTAATCTTCTAGTAAGTTCATTCACTGAGACATCTAACCAAAAACTGATAGATGATTTTTTCACCATTTTTCTAATTGTACTATTTAAAAAAGCACCTCCTCCTAATGATATAACACAGTTTTTCTTTTTTAATTTTGATAAAGTTATATCATTCTCTAATCTTCTAAAATAATCTTCACCTTTTTCTTTAAATATCAATGAGATTGACGATCCTTCTTTTAGTTCTATTAATTTATCAATGTCAAAAAAGTCATATTCTAACTCTTTTGCCAAATTTTTACCAATGGTTGATTTGCCCACCCCCATCATCCCTGTCAAAGTAAGGTTTTTTTCCACTTTAAGATCTTTTTTGAATTTGATTTTTCATAAATATGTCTTATTTATTGAGTTTAATTTAATTCAAAAAGTATGCAACTGAAATACAACAGACAACCAAGCTTAGGAAGTTCAATATTAAGAACTTTAGTTAAGTTATTATTATTAATCACTATTTTTATTTTTGCAATTTTTTTAATTGAAAAAATAAGTTTTCCTAGTCCAGAAAAAAAATATCAAATTGATGTTTCTAATGAAATTAAAAAGCTATAGTTATTTAGTTAGCTTATTAATTATTTTATCTTATTCACCATTATTTAGTGAGGATAAAATTGATATTTGGAATAAAAAAAATGTTGATGACAAAACATCACAGTCCAAAGAGGAAAAAGATACAAAGAAAAAATTTAATAATAATTCTTTACAAACAATTCAAGCTACAGAAAAAATTGAAATTTCGGAAGGAAATCCTCTCCAACAAGCTGAACAAAAAGTTTATGGAATTTATGAGCCAGCTAATTATAATTTTAATCTCCACATGTGGTCTGCAACAAAAGCAGAAGATCTTAGATCTAGTTTAAAAAGAATAAACAAAATTAATCTTTCTAAATCATCTAGTGAAATTCTGGAAACAATTTTATTATCATTCTCGTATCCACCACAAGGAATGACAGATAAAGAATTTGTAGATTTAAAAATTAATTGGTTAATAAAAAATAACCGAGCAGAACTTATAGAAAACTTTTTAAAACAAAATGATGAATTCGATAGTAAAAGTAAAGCCGTTCAGTATTTAGTTAACAAAAATATAGCTAGTGGAAATATAAAAGAGGGATGTAACAAAATAAAATTTATAGATACAAAGATTAAAGACCCATATTTAGAAAAGTTTAAAATTTATTGCCTTGTTTTTAATAAAAAGAAACCTGAAGCTCAATTATTATTAGATTTATTGCGTGAACAAAAACAATCAAGCTCATTTTATGATGATAAAATTAACTTTTTACTTGGAGTCACAGATAAAACTAGTGGTAAAATTAATGAAAAAAACCTTTTAAACTTTTATCTTTCGAGCATTACAATTAAAGATTTTAAATATGAGCCTACAGAAAAAACAAAACCAGAAATTTGGATGTATCTTAATGCAGCTAATTTAATTAAATTAGAGGACGCTTCTGAAAAAAAAAAACTTAAAGAGTTAGAAATAGCAGCAAATAACAATCAACTAAATAAAAATAAAATTTTTGAAATTTACAAGCAGGTTCCTTTTGATCTGAACACATTAATAAATGCTAAAACTAATTATAAAACTTTAAATGAAAGTGATGCGAGAGCTCTTATCTATCAAAAATATTTATTATCTGAAGAACAGCTTATAAAATTGGACTACCTTTTTTTATTGGAAGAATTATTTAAAAAAGCTGATCTAATTAATGTATACACAAAATTTCTAAGTGAAAAAATTGAAGAAATTGGTGTTGAAAATTTGCCAGACAATTATAAAGAGGCCGCTCTTGCTCGTATTGTTTCGGATGAAGATATAATTTTAGGTAAAGTAAAATATAATGATAAAATTTTACATCAATCAAAAATTTTGAAATATTATGTAGAAGGTGAGAATAAAAAGAAAATTCAAAAAGATATTGATAGAATATTTAAAAAGATAACTAAAAATAAGAAATATTTTATCTCTGCTAAAGACTTGGCACTAGCAGACACACTTATTACTGATGGTTATACGTTACCGTCCAATTTTAAATACGACGAACTCATAAAAAAATTTGATGTTCCAAAAAATTTATTAGAATTAATTAATAAAGATCAAAAAGCATTTCTTGCTTTAAAAATTGTTGAAATCATAGGTGAAGATGAGCCTTATCAACTTGATCCCGAAACAATATTTTTTGTTACTAATCTTTTAAATAAGATGAATTTGGTAACGATAAGAAATAAAGTTTTGAATTCCGCCCTACCATTAAGAACCTAATTAGAATATAAGGTATTATATGACGATTAGAAAAATTTTAACAGAACCTGATCCTTTTTTAAGACAAAAATCAACTAAAGTTGAAATTGTTGATGATGCAATAAGATCATTAATGGATGATATGTTAGAAACAATGTATGCCGCACCAGGTATTGGATTAGCAGCAATACAAGTAGGCGTACCCAAAAGAGTTATAGTAATTGACCTAGCGCGAGATGAGGAAAAGAAATCTCCATTATATTTTGTTAATCCAGAAATTATCACCAACTCAAATAATGACGCAACTTATGAAGAAGGATGCTTGTCAGTGCCAGGACAGTTTGCAGAAATAAGTAGACCAGATAAATGTAAATTGAAATTTCTAGACTATAATGGTGAAGAAAAAATTTTAGAGACCGAAGGGCTGCTTGCTACTTGTATTCAACATGAAATGGATCATTTGAATGGAATCCTTTTTATTGATTATTTGTCTAAGTTAAAAAAAAATATGATTATAAAAAAATTGTCAAAAAATAAAAAAACTTTAGAAAGAGTCATTGTTTAATTTTAATGGCATACGAAATTTTATTCATGGGGACTCCAGAATTTTCCGTTCCTATACTCAAGTCTTTAAATTCAAAGCACAAAATTTTATCAGTTTTTACTCAACCCCCAAAAAAAAAATCTAGAGGGCAAAAAATTCTTAAATCACCTATTCATTTAGAGGCCGAGAGATTAAATTTACCTGTAAGATTTCCTGATAGTCTTAACAATAATCTGGACTATGAGTTCATAAAAGAATCTAATGTAAAATTTGTAATAGTAGTTGCCTACGGACAAATAATACCAGAAAATTTTCTAAATATTAAAGATGTAATATTTTTAAATATTCATGCCTCATTATTACCCAGATGGAGAGGCGCTGCCCCGATACAAAGATCTATAATAGAAATGGATAAAGAAACTGGAGTTTCCATTATGAAAATTATTCCAAAACTTGATGCAGGACCATACATGTTACAAAAAAGTGTCATTATCGAAAAAAAAGATACTTTCATATCATTAAGCAATAAATTATCTAAATTAAGCTCAGAATTAATTTTAGAAGCGTTATCAATATTTGAGAATAGCCAGGCCCAATTCAAAAATCAGCAAGATAAATTTGTTACTTATGCAAAGAAAATAAAAAAAAAAGAGTCAGAGATCGATTGGAACGAACCTGCAAGAAATTTAATTGCTAAAATTAATGGTTTAAATCCCTACCCAGGTGTTTGGTTTAAACATAAATATACTAGAATTAAAATTATTGAGGCAGAAATTTCTAATAATAAAGGTAAAATAGGAGAAGTCCTTACAGACGATCTTGTAGTTGGTTGCTTGGATAAATCTATAAAAATAACTTTACTCCAGAAAGAGGGAAAAAAAACAAACAATGCAAAAAATTTTTTATCTGGTTACAAAATTTTAAAAGGTGAAGTTTTATTTTAATGTTTAATTATCAAATAATTATTGAATATTTAGGTACTAGCTTTATAGGGTGGCAAATTCAGAAAAAGGGATTTTCTATTCAGTCAGAAATTCAAAAAGCATTATCAAAAGTATTAAAAAAAAAAAATTAAAATAAATGGTTCAGGTCGAACAGATGCAGGTGTCCATGCTAAAGCCCAAAGTGCTAACTTTTTATTAAATCAAAATATAAAAGATAAATATAAATTTTTAAGTTCCGTGAATTTTTTTTTAAAAAATAAACAAATCTCAATAATTAAAATAAATAAAAGAAATATTAATTTTCATGCTCGTCATAGTGCAAAAAAAAAAATTTACAAATATATTATTTTAAATCGAACAACTAATTCACCAATGTACAAAAATAGATCATGGTTTTTAAAAAAAAAACTTGATCTTGGAATGATGAAAAAGGCAATTAAATTTTTTGTAGGAAAACATGATTTTTCATCAATGCGGTCAACTGCGTGCTCAGCTAAAAGCCCAGTACGAACTGTGATTAAAGCAAACATAAAAAAAAAAGGAACAAAATAACTATAACTTTTGAGTCAAGATCATTTCTTCAAAAACAGGTAAGATCAATGGTCGGATGTTTAAAATATGTTGGAGAAAATAAATGGAAACCAGAAAAAATTAAATCTGTAATTAAATCAAAAAAAAGAGGTTTATGTGCTCCACCAGCACCACCAGAAGGATTATACCTAGATAAAGTTTTTTACTAATTTTTAATTATTTTTAAATACTCTTTACTAACTTTTTTCCAATCGAATTGATTAATAAATTTTAAAGATTTTTTTGAAAAATAATTGCACAATTTTTTATCATTTTTCAATTTATTAATTTTATAAACTAGGTCAGTATTATCATTATAGGTAATAACATTCTTATCAAAATTACTCGCAACTTTATGTGAGCAAATAACTGGTAATCCGTAAGACATGTAGGATAATATTTTACCTTGAACACCAGTTGCTATTTCTAAATTAGCTAATCCACAAAAAGAGCCTTTAATGAATCTATCTAAATTTTTTTGTGAGCCCCAGCAGTTTATATTTTTATTTTTTGACAGTAGAAACTTATCAAATTTATTAATCTCACCTATAATTTCAAATTTTATTTCCGGCATATTTTTCTTTAATTTTGGCAATATATTTTTTGTAAAATTTTTGACTGCTAAGATATTTGGTAAATATTTTAGATTTCCAATAAAAAGTATTTTATTATTTTTTTTTGAATATGAATATTTTTTTTTAATTTTATCAATTGAAATATTTATATGAATAATTTTTTTTGAAAATAATTTATCAATTTTTTTAATTTCATTTTTTGAAAATAAAATTACTTTTTCGAACTTCACAAAAATTTTTCTCTCTAATTTTTTTATAAGAATACTCTCAAAAAAATAAATATATTTTAGAGGATTTAATATATTTAATTTTTTAAAAGTTTGGTAATAGTTACTTGAATAAATATCTCCCATTTCAATAATTTTTGATCCATAATAATTTTGAGGAATATATTGGACAGATCGAATGTGATAAAAAAAAATTATATCATAATTTATTGCATTATCATTAATAAAAGATTTCATTTCACTTGAATAAAAAAAACCAAATTGTACTGGCTGTAATAAAATCAAAGACTTTAATGTATGTAGAATTTTATTTGAAAAAGATGGCTTTTTAAAAATAAAAATATTTTTTTGAGAAAAATTTTCTTTATCACCTAAAGATACAACATCTAGTACGCATTTTTTTTTTAGTATTTTTACAATTTTTTTTGATCCAATTACGTCCCCAGAATATTTATTAGAAAATGGATTTCTTGTTGAAATAAAAAGAATTTTTTTCATTTTTTCTTATTTTTATTTTTTTTTATTCTCCATCGTGATCCTTCTCTTACAATGTATCCACAACAATTTTTTGATCCACACCTACAAGGATAATTTTTAAAATCTTCATCAAAGCTGAAACCATAGTCATATGAAAATTCTTCATCTTTTATGATATCTTTAATTGCATGCACCCAAACCTTGAGACCGGTCCCAGTTACTTCACAGTTTGGATTGCAAGAGTGATTAATTAATCTAGCAGTATTGAATTTAAAATCTCCATCAAGATCATATCTTTTATTTAAATTAAAAAGATAAATGGCTTTGTCATTATCATATTTTGGATTTTCTTCAGCTTGCTTTCTTGTGATTATTTTACCTTTGTATTCTATTACCTTTGAGCCTTTTTTAATATTTTTTGCTGCATATAAACCTAAATTATCTATTTTGGATCTTCTAACTTTGTAGAGCTTCACTTGAAATAATCCTCAAGAATATTTTTATATATTTTAGTTAAATTTTTTAAATCTTTTAATGAAACGCATTCATCAATTTTATGCATTGTTTTATTAACCAAACCAAATTCTAAACAAGGTGAAATTTTTCTAATAAATCTTGCATCAGAAGTACCACCAGTTGTCGAAAATACAGGGGTAACTTTAGTAATCTTTTTAATTATGTTTTTTGCCATATAAATTGTTTTATTTGGCTTTGTAAGAAAAGACTCACCACTCACATGAAAATGTATTTTAAATTTACACTTATTTTTTTTACTTAAACTTTTAACGATCGAGCTAATTTTACTCTTTAAACTGCTAGAAGTATGAAGATTATTAAACCTTACATTGAACTTAGCTTCAGCGGTTGCAGGAATAACATTTGTTGCTTTATTATCTACATTTATAGATGTAAATTCTAAATTTGAAGGCTGAAAATTTTTGTTACCTTTATCTAATTTTTGTTCATTAAGTTTTTTACATATTTTTATTAAAGTATTGATAGGATTATTGGAAAGGTGAGGGTAAGCAACGTGACCTTGTGATCCAGAAATCACTATTGCTCCTGATATACTGCCACGTCTTCCAATTTTTATCATCTCTCCAAGTTTATTTGGATTTGTAGGTTCACCTACAATACAAAAATCTATTTTCTCTTTTTTCTTTTTTAAATAGTCCACCACTTTTTTCGTTCCATTAATTGCAAAACCTTCTTCATCTCCAGTAATTAAAAGACTTATAGAACCGTTAAATTTTTTTCTTTTTTTTAGAAATTTTTCTACAGCAGATACAAAACAGGCAATAGAGCTTTTCATATCGTTAGCTCCTCTACCAATTAAATGACTTTTTTTAATTGTTGGTTTGAAGGGATTTACAGTCCAGTCATTAATATTACCCGGAGGAACGACATCTGTATGACCAGCGTAACATAGATTAGGACTTTTTTTCCCTAGTCTAGCGTAAACATTTTTAATTGGCTTACTTTTTTTGTTTTTATCTTTAAACTCTAAAATTTTACATTGAAAACCTAACTTCCTTAATTGTTTTGCCAAAAATTCTATTACACCTGCATCTCTAGGTGTAACACTTGGAAATTTAATAAGCTCTTTAGCTAATGTAAGTTCATTAATGTTCGGCATTAGTCTCTTAATAAATCATTAATAGATGTTTTGCTTCTTGTCTTCGAGTCAACTTTCTTAACAATTACGGCACAATATAAAGAGGGACCATCAGGATTTGATTTATTAGGTAAACTTCCTGGCACTACAACAGAATATGCAGGTACTTTTCCAAAAGTAATTTCACCTGTTGCTCTGTCTACAATTTTTGTTGAAGCTCCAATATAAACACCCATTGAAATAACAGCACCTTCTTCTACCAAAACACCTTCAGCTATCTCAGACCTAGCACCCACAAAACAATTATCTTCGATAATGACCGGACCAGCTTGAAGTGGTTCAAGCACACCACCAATTCCAGCCCCACCAGAGATATGACAGCTTTTTCCAACTTGTGCGCATGAGCCAACAGAGGCCCAGGTGTCAATCATTGTACCTTCATCAACATATGCTCCTAAATTTACAAATGATGGCATAAGAACAACATTTTTAGCAATATAAGAACCTCTTCGCACAACTCCATTTGGCACATGACGGTAACCAGCTTTTTTCCAATCTTTTTCTTTCCATTTTACTGTTTTTCCTGGAACCTTATCGTACCAAGTAGTGTAAGGGCCTTTTGACATTGTCATTTTATTTACTCTAAAACTTAACAGGATTGCTTTTTTGATCCACTGATTAACAATCCATTTACCGTTAATTTTATTCGCAACTCTAATCTTACCTAAGTCAACTAAACTAATTGTTTCATTAATAGCTTTGATAAGTTTTTTATCTGACTTAGGTCCTACTTTCTCTTTAATTTCAAAACTTTCGTTAATAGTTTTTTCTAATTTATTTAAGTTCATTTATCTCCTTTAAAAATTTCGCTAAGTTATCTATTTTATAGTTAATGAAATCCTCATCTGAGTATTTTGCCGCCCAAGGTTCATCATTTTTAATCCAAACTGTTTTCATTCCTAATTCATGTGCTGGTTTTAAATTTCTTGCTATATCCTCAAAGAATATACAATATTGTGGCTCAATTTTGTAATTTTCTACTAATTTTTCATAAGGTTTCTTAGAAGGCTTAGGAATAAACTCGCAATCACGAATGTCGAAAATTCCATCAAAAAGCCCGTCAATCCCAATTCTTTTTGTAACATTTAAAGCATGATCTCTTGACCCATTAGTAAAAATTATTTTTTTTCCGTTTAATTTTTTTATTTCTTCTTCTAAAAACTTATTTTTATTAAGAAAACTAAGATCAACGTCATGAACAAACTCTAAAAATTCATCTGCATCTATTTTATGATTTTTTATCATACCGTTTAAAGTAGTGTTGTATTCTTGAAAATAGTTTTTTTGAATTTTTTTTGCTTCCTCTAAACTTACGTCAAGTTTTTCAGATATAAATTTTGACATTTTTTTATCAACTTGATCAAAAACTTTTGTTGCACCATCATACAGAGTGTTATCTAAGTCAAATAACCAGAATTTTATTTTCGATAAGTCTTTCATTTTCTTATTAAAGTTCCAGAACCTTGATCAGAAAAAATTTCATGAAGTATTGAATGTGGCTTTCTCCCATCTAGTATGACAACACCTCTTACTCCATTTTCCACAGCATCAACGCAATTTTGTATTTTAGGTATCATACCACCTTGAACTACTTTCCATTTAATTAGGTTTTCTAAATCTAAAGGTTTTATTTCTGAAATAAGTTTTTTTTGATCATCATAAACACCTTCAACATTTGTCATTAATAAAAGTCTTCTGGATTTAAGTTGTTTGGCTATAGCACTTGCTGCTGTATCTCCATTTATATTATATGTTTTCTGATTAGCTCCCAAACCAAGAAGAGCAACAATTGGAATTTGATTTTGATTAATCATGTTTTCAATTAATTGAGAATTTATTTTATTTGGAATTCCGACATAGCCCAACTCATTCCTTTCAGGAT
>VMHT01189633.1_pt1 | contig 13247 bp, 21 predicted proteins | sample 4693611 | NCBI WGS metagenome assembly VMHT01 (sample SAMN12280063, study PRJNA550983) | marine metagenome | isolation source: seawater sampled from same location over 5 years 0.02-0.2 micron viral filtrate | place: USA: collected off the coast of southern California halfway between the port... ... | reverse complement strand
GTTCTATACACCAGAGCATATCTCAGAAGTAGCAAAAGAAAAATTAAATACTGCTTTTCCAAATAATATTGTTAATGCTCCTGGAAGAATGACTTCTCAAATAGGATTAATTAAAACCTATTTAAGAAAAAATCCTGATGGAGAGTTTGCAAAACAAGCGGATGAAGTTTTATCTAAAACAGGCATGCAGTTTAAAACAGGAGGAACAACTTTTGGTGTTAAAGAAAATATTGTTTTTGATTCTAAAACAAATAAATCAAACATAGTTGAAAATTATTTTCAAGATACAAAAACAACCACAGCAGGTAAGAAAAAATTAACCGCCCTTCAACAACTTGCTTCTGGTAAGAATGTTGGCTTTGACCCGATCCTCGCATCTAAAGCTGGATATCAAGAATTTGTAAAACCTGCAGCAAGTATTGCTAAGCGAGGAGCTTTAACTGGAGCAGACTTATTGTTGTCCGCAGGAGCAGGACCCATAGGTCTTGGTGTGGGTGCTTTAATTGAAACAGGTCAAGCGATGCCAGAACTTACAAGGGGAAATATTAAAGAGGCAGGCAGAAGAACAATCATAGGAAGCTTGCTTCCTGAGTCATTAGTTGGTTCTATGCAAACTGATTTATTAAAGTTAGCAGAAACTCCAGAAGAAAAAATTGCAATGAAGAATTTTATTGATTTTGAGAAGGATAGAAAAAAATATGAGTCTTCTGTTACAAATTTAAAATATTTAGAAAACAATCCGTTTGAAGCAGAAGGCATAGATTTAGAACCTATACGAAATAAAATACTTGAGCGAAAAGCTGATCTAGAAGATAGAAGAGACAAAGTATTTTTTCCTGAGTTTGGAAATATTTTTGCAAATTTAGTACAAAGATTAGATGCACAAAACGTTGAAAACCTAGAAGGTGTTTTAGGTTCAATTGTTGGAAAAAGAGGAATAGATGACAGAGAACAAATTCAACAAGATATATTTTCACAAGCAGCTCTAGGACAAGAACCTTTTTATGGACAAGCTCCTGTTCAAATGTCTCCAGAAGAATTAGATGAGATATATGAAAGTGGAATTATGGCTATGGCAAACGGAGGACGAATTGGTTTTGCCGACGGACCAGATGATCCAAGCAAAAGAACTTTCTTAAAGATTATGGGAGGCATAGCTTCATTGCCAATTGTAGGTAAATTTTTTAAAAGTGCTAAAGTAGCTAAAGTTGTTCCTTTAAAAAACACAACAACAACTATGCCTGAGTGGTTCCCTCAGTTTGTAGAAAAGGCTTTGGCAAAAGGTGTAAGTAAAAAAATTGATGCTGATCTAACAGAAATAGAAATACCAGAATTACCAGGTGTAAAAGTTCAAGCTCACGATGATGGTAGAATTTTAGTTGAAGGTAAAAACGCTTACAATGAACCTTATGAAATAAATTACACACCACCAGGTTTTGAACTTGTAGATGAAACAACAGGCAAAGCTGTAAAAACACCAGGAGAGTTTCAAGCTAATGATACTAGATATTACAGAACAGGAAATCCTGAAGAAATAGATTATGATGTTGATTTTGATTCAGTTAAAGACGTTGATGATATTCTAGGTGGTAATGCTACAGAGCTGGAGGGCTTTGCAAAAGGCACGGGTAAATCTAAATATACAAAAGGGCAAAAAGCCGTAGATGAAGCAGAAGCTGCAGCAGAGCAAGATAGATATGTGGGCACAGAAGGTAGAGCTGATGTTGATGAAGGCCCTGATATAGATTTAAGTGATTATGAAGACTAAGCTAACAACTACAATACCCCCTAAATCAGGTCCTCAGTCTGAGGGCTTGCTTATTAATTACAATACTGTTAAACCTGTGAAACTGGAGAAAATAAATGGCAGACATAGACAAGTCTCTTCCAAACGTAGAGCAAGAGATAAAAGTACCATCACCTGAAGAACTAGAAGTCGCTCAAGAAGAAGAGCAACAGAAAGTTGCGGAACAAGGTGAACCTGTAGAAATATCAGAGAACGAAGATGGATCAGTAGATATCAATTACGACCCTGCGATAGGATCTGTTGAAGGTGGACAAAACCACTACGATAACTTAGCAGAACATTTACCTGACGAAGTATTAGGTAGATTAGGTTCGACACTTTTTCAAAATTACCAAGATTACAAAAACTCTAGAAAAGATTGGGAAAGATCTTACAGAGAAGGTTTAGATTTATTAGGTTTTAAATACGACAACAGAACAGAACCTTTTCAAGGAGCATCGGGTGCAACTCACCCTGTATTAGCTGAAGCTGTTACGCAATTTCAATCTTTAGCTTACAAAGAATTATTACCAGCAGAAGGTCCTGTTAGAACACAAATTTTAGGTGTAGCAACACCAGAAAAAGAACAACAATCAAGAAGAGTAAAAGATTTTATGAATTACCAGATAATGGAAAAGATGACTGACTATGAACCTGATTTTGATTCTTTGTTATTTCATCTACCATTAGCAGGCTCTGCTTTTAAAAAAGTCTACTATGACGAAGCAGCAAAAATGGCTTGCTCAAAATTTGTACCCGCTGATGATTTGATTGTTCCGTATACAGCTACCTCATTAGATGATGCGGAGTCTATCATTCATCGCGTACAAATGTCAGAAAACGAATTAAGAAAACAACAAGTCGCTGGTTTCTATAGAGATATAGAATTAAAACCAGGTCCGGTAAATGAAAGTGAAGTTGAGAAAAAAGAACGAGAACTTCAAGGAGAAACAAAAGGACGAGACGAAGATGTATTTAATTTACTAGAATGTCATGTGAATTTAGATTTAGAAGGTTTTGAAGACATGGGACAAGACGGTGAACCAACAGGAATTAAACTTCCATACGTTGTAACTGTTGAAGAAAATTCTAGAGAAGTTATATCGATTAGAAGAAACTACGAAATAAACGATCCTTTAAAAAACAAAGTAGATTATTTTGTACATTTTAAATTTTTACCAGGTTTAGGTTTTTACGGTTTTGGATTAATTCACATGATCGGTGGATTATCTAGAACTGCAACATCTGCATTAAGACAATTATTAGATGCAGGAACTTTATCAAATTTACCCGCAGGATTTAAACAAAGAGGCATTAGAATTAGAGATGATGCACAAGCTATTCAACCTGGTGAATTTAGAGATGTAGACGCACCAGGTGGCAACATTAGAGATTCTTTCATGATGCTTCCTTTTAAAGAACCATCAGGAACTTTATTACAGCTTATGGGCGTCGTAGTATCTGCAGGTCAAAGATTCGCTTCAATAGCAGACCTGCAAGTAGGTGAGGGTAATCAACAAGCGGCAGTGGGTACGACAGTAGCCTTGTTGGAAAGGGGCAGCAGAACAATGTCTGCAATTCATAAAAGAATTTATGCTTCACTTAAAAAAGAATTTAAAATATTAGCAAGAGTTTTCAAGTTATATCTACCCCAAGAATATCCCTACGATGTTGTTGGTGGTCAAAGAATGATAAAACAATCTGACTTTGATGACAGAGTAGATATATTGCCGGTTGCAGATCCAAATATATTTTCTCAGACACAGCGTATTTCCCTCGCACAGTCGGAACTGCAACTGGCAACATCGGCCCCGCAAATACATAATTTGTATCAAGCATATAGAAATATGTACGAAGCTCTGGGTGTAAAAGAGATAGATAAAATTTTAAAACCACAACAGCTTCCCACACCGAAGGACCCAGCGTTAGAGCACATTGATGCTCTCGCTGGGAAACCATTCCAAGCTTTCCCTGGTCAAGATCATAGAGCACACATAACTTCGCATTTAAATTTTATGGCAACAAACATGGCTAGAAATAATCCTATGGTGATGGCTGCGTTAGAGAAAAATTGTTTTGAACACATTTCTTTGATGGCAACAGAACAGGTTGAGGTAGAATTTAGACAAGAGATGCAACAAATTATGGCTATGAGACAAAATCCTCAAGCAATGCAAAATCCACAAATGCAAATGCAATTAAAAATGATGGCAGAAAAGATTGAAGCAAGAAAAGCACAACTTATTGCTGACATGATGGAAGAATTTATGAAGGAAGAGAAGAAAATTACTTCTCAATTTGATAATGATCCTATTGCAAAACTAAGATCTAGAGAGTTAGACCTTCAGGCACAAGAAAATGCTAGAAAAAAACAAGAAGGTGAAGAGAGAATTAACCTTGATAGAATGAGAGCGATGATGAATCAAGAAAATCAAGACGAAAAACTTGAACAAAACGAAGATTTAGCAAAATTAAGAGCTAATACATCAATCGAAAAGACAATTTTATCAAAAACGTTGCCAAGTGCTAAAGATATGGGCCAAGGTGGCGTGATAATTAAAAAAATAGATGACTAATCTACAAAAAAATAGTAAAAATTAAAAAAAAGGAGCTAATATGGCAGAAGAAAACAAAAAAAGCCTGAACCACGAAATGTTTACGAACAAAGATGGTTATGTTGAAGGTGGAAAAGAGATTGAAACAACTAATCCAACTGAAACACAAGACGCAGAGGTTCAAGGTCAAGGAAATATCTTAGCAGAGAAAAAAAGAAAAGCTAAGTGGTACTAATATGGCTTGGTTTAGTTTAGCAAAAATTGCTTTACAAGCAGGAAGCAAAATTTACGCGAATAAACAGAAGACTAAAATGGCTATGTCTGATGCACAACTAATGCATGCAGAAAAAATGGCCCGAGGTGAGGAAGCTTACCAAGGCAAACTTTTAGAAGCACGTCAAAACGATTATAAGGACGAATTTGTACTCGTGATCATCTCAGCCCCTATCATTGTTTTAATGTGGGCTGTTATGTCGGACGATCCAACTGCGATGGAGAAGGTAAAATTGTTTTTTGAGTATTTCCAGTCGCTTCCGAAATGGTTCACTAATTTATGGATCCTTGTAGTTGCGAGTATTTTTGGTATAAAGGGTACACAAATATTTAGAGGAGGAAAAAAATAATGGCAAATCCAAGATATAGTAAAATAGCAAATAGACGTGGCGCCATGGGTGGCGGCATGATGAGACCTGGATATAAAAAAGGAACACCTGAAAAGAAAATGGGTGGTAAGAAAAAAATCGATCCTAAAAAACAACCAGGTTTAGCAAAACTAAAAAAGAAGGCACCTCAAGTTGTAGCTAAAATGGGTTATTTCAAAAAAGGTGGAAGAGCGTAATGGCAAAACTCTGTCCAAAAGGTAAAGCAGCAGCGAAAAGAAAATTTAAAGTTTATCCATCTGCATATGCAAACATGTATGCATCAGGTGTATGCTCTGGTAAAATTACACCAGGTGGAAAAAAGAATAGAGCAAAAGCTGCTAAAGGCGGATCCATGCAAGCTGCAGGATTAGCTCGAAGAAAAAGATGCATTTAATATGGGACTGCGTAAGTGGGTAAAACAGAATTGGGTAGATATTGCCAACAAAAAATCGGATGGCTCATATCCAAAGTGTGGCCGTTCCAAGGGAGAAAAGCGAAAAAATTATCCAAAATGCGTGCCCATTGCAAAAGCAAGAGCGATGTCCAAAGGTCAGCGTGCGGGTGCCGTAAGAAGAAAACAAGCTAAATCAAATACAGGACCAACACCATCAAGAGCAGCTACATTTGCAAAACGTAAAAAAGCTTCTAGTGGTGGATACATAGGACCTGCAATTAATTCTGAATATGGCGGCGTAAAATTAAACAATCCATCTTATGCTAAATATTACAAAGGTATGTTGGATTAATGAGAACAGATTATCAAACAAGAACAGAATTTTCTAAAGGCTCTATGCCTGCTAGAAACAAAAAGAACTTTAGACCTACAAAGTCTGGAGCGGGCATGACAGAAGCTGGGGTCAAAGCCTATAGAAGATTAAATCCTGGCTCTAAACTAAAAACAGCCGTGACCGGTAAAGTGAAAAAAGGGTCAAAAGCTGCAAAACGTAGAAAGTCATATTGTGCAAGATCACTTGGACAACTTAAACGAGCGTCAGCTAAAACACGAAACGATCCTAATTCACGTATCCGTCAGGCACGAAGAAGATGGAAATGTTAAATGGACCCAAAAAAAGGAACAGGAAAAAAGCCTAAAGGCTCAGGAAGGAGATTGTATACAGATGAAAATCCAAGGGATACGGTATCAATTAAATTTGCTACGCCGACGGATGCTCGCAAAACCGTGGCGAAGGTTAAGAAAGTTAATAAACCATTTGCTAGAAAAATACAAATCCTCACAGTAGGAGAGCAAAGAGCTAAGGTTATGGGCAAGTCAAAAGTGGCTTCCATATTTAAAAAAGGAAAAGAATCAATTAGGAAAGAGAGGAAAGCGTGAGTAGAAAAGGAATAATATCTGCACTTCATACTAAATATGAAGCAGATATAGCTACAGCTGATGCTACTGTGAATATCTATCTAGATAATCCTGTTGCCATTGGTGAACATCCACAACACCTAGAAGAAATAGATAAGCTACTAGGTAAAATAGCTGAAGCAAAAGATAAGAAACAAGCTTTGGAGGATTTTGAAAATGAATGATTTAGAATTGATCGTAAAAATCCAACGTCAACTAAGAGACCTGTATCAGAATGTTGGAGAAAGTATGTTATCAGGAAACGTTGACAACATGGAAAAATACAAGTATATGCTAGGACAGGCACATGCCTACCAGTATATTATTCAGGAAATCTCTAACCTGCTAGAAAAGAAGGAGCAAAAAAATGACGAAGGAACAATTATTGACCTCGAAAAACGAGGTCCCAAAGCATAAAAACGCTTTGGAAGAAAAGTATAAAGAACAAAAAGTCGAGTCGGTAGAAGAAGTAAAAAGAGTTGATGAGACTAATGTATCAGATATTAAAAGTGAATTACCACAACCATCTGGTTGGAGGCTTTTAGTTTTACCTTTTACACCAAAAGAAAAAACTAAAGGTGGTATTATCATTGCACAAGAATCTTTAGACAAAGCACGAATTGCTACGAATTGTGGTTATGTTGTAAAGATGGGACCAATGGCATACGGAGATAAAGAAAAATTTCCAACTGGCCCTTGGTGTAAAGAAGGAGATTGGGTGATTTTTGCAAGATATGCAGGATCACGATTACCAATAGAAGGTGGAGAAGTCCGTCTTCTTAACGACGACGAGGTTTTGGGTACAATAGGAGATCCAGAATCTGTGTTGCATTACATTTAACATAGGAGGAGACTATGCAAGAAGAAGAAAATAAAAAAGACGTACCTATGGTTGATATAGATACCTCTGGTCCTGGAGCTGACGTTGAGCTTGAAGAACAGAAATCAGAAGTTGAAGTAGAAACTAAGGAAGACTCTAGCCCCGCGCCACAAGTGGAGGAGACTAGAGAAGAGAAAGCAGAAGGCAGCGACGCGCAGCCAGAAGCTAAACAGGAAGAGAAGCCTGAAGAAAAGAAAGAAGAAAAGCCAGAATTAGAAACGTATTCAAAAGACGTTCAGAGAAGAATATCTAAACTTACGAAGAAATGGAGAGAAGCACAAAGACAAGCGGATGAAGCTTTAGCTTTTGCTAAAAACCAAAAAGAACAAAAAGAAAAACTTCAAAAGAAATATTCTCAAGTTGAACAAGTTGGTGTTAAAGACAGAGAAGAGAGAATCAAATCTGGTCTACAAGCATCAGCAGCTAAATTAGCAGCAGCCAAAGAAGCAGGAGATCTTGCAGCTGAAGTTGAAGCTAATAAAGAGATTGCTAGACTTGGATACGAAGAAGCAAGACTAAACGAACTAAAAGCAGCATACGAAGAGACTAAATCAGAGGTTAAAACGGATGAAATACCGAAAGCGCCTCAACCAAGACAAGCTACACCCGATCCAAGAGCGGAAGAATGGGGAGCTAAAAACAAGTGGTTTGGTACTGATACAGCTATGACGTATACTGCCTTTGATCTACACAAAAAACTAGTGGATGAAGAGGGTTACGACCCTGCTAGCGACGAATATTATTCGGAAATAGATAAGAGAATAAGACTTGAATTTCCAAATAAATTTGATACAACTGATGGTAAGGTTCAAGAAAATACGACCAAGCCTACACAAATAGTAGCTTCAGCGAAGCGAAGTGTAAACAAATCAGGTCGCAAAACCGTGAGACTCACCCCTTCTCAGGTTGCTATCGCTAAAAAATTAGGAGTGCCATTAGAAGAATATGCGAAACAAATAAAAATCACGAAGGAGGTATAGCATATGGAAAACGATAAAATGAAAACCCCGCGTGCGAGCCAGTCTAGAGCTAAAGATAAAAGACCTACGACTTGGACTCCACCATCATCTTTAGATGCACCACCTGCGCCAGACGGATTCAGGCACAGATGGATACGAACTGAAGTTTTAGGATTTGACGATACTAAAAACATGTCAGGTAAAATGAGATCCGGATGGGAATTGGTTAGAGCCGATGAATATCCAGACTCACAGTATCCACAGCTGAAAGACGGTAAATACGCAGGAGTGATTGGAGTTGGTGGCCTAGTGCTTGCTAGGATACCGGAAGAGGTTGCCAAATCTCGAGAAGCTTATTTTGCTAAGCAAACTAAGGATCGAGACGATGCAGTTAACAACGACCTTATGAAGGAAGAGCACTCTAGCATGCCGATTAATGCTGAGAGACAAAGTCGTGTAACTTTTGGTGGTACGAAGAAATAATTTCTTTGCGATACCAAGACAAGCGCGATCATAAACAATAAACCATGTCTTAGGAGGACAATATTATGGCAAATAAAGACTCAGCTTTTGGATTAAGACCCATTGGCAAAGTTGGTCAGAATAGAGACAACCAAGGTTTATCTGAGTATGATATCGCAGCTTCTGCAACAGCGATTTTCCAGAACGACCCTGTCGAAATGGCAGCAACTGGAACAATAACTGTAGCGGCAGCAACAGATACATTACTAGGATCACTTAACGGTGTTTTCTTTACTGACGCATCAACAAGCAAACCGACATTTGCTAATCACCTAAAAGGCTCTAATACCGCTACGGATATTAAAGGCTTTGTAAGTGATGACCCTTATGAAAGGTTTGAAATACAATCGGACGACGCAACTGCGGCAGCAGACGTCGGCCTTAACGCTGATATTGTGTACGCATCAGGAGCTACTCCGAATTTCATTTCGAAAGTAGAACTAGATCATTCAGATCTTAAAACTGGTACGGCGCAATTAAGAGTACTCGGCATATCAAAAGACATCAATAATAACGAAGCAGGTACTGCTAACGTTAACTTGGTGGTTATGATAAATGAGCACTTCTTAAAAGGCACAACAGGTATATAATAGGATAGGAGTATAATATTATGGCAATATCAAGAGGACAACTAGTTAAAGAACTAGAGCCAGGATTGAATGCACTATTCGGCCTGGAATATAAAAGATACGAGAATCAGCATGCTGAAATTTTCGACACAGAAAACAGCGACAGAGCTTTTGAAGAAGAAGTAATGTTATCTGGTTTCGCGCAAGCTCAAGTAAAACCAGAAGGATCTGGCGTAACTTTTGACAACGCACAAGAAACTTTCACAGCTAGATACACGCATGAAACAATTGCTTTAGCATTTGCTATCACAGAAGAAGCTATCGAAGATAATCTCTACGATAGACTAGCTTCTAGATACACAAAAGCTTTAGCGAGATCGATGGCGAACACTAAGCAGATTAAAGCTGCGAATGTATTAAACAATGCATTCAACAGTAATTTTGCTGGTGGTGATGGTAAGGAGCTTTTAGCTACTGACCACCCAACGATAGCTGGAACTTTCTCGAATGAGTTATCAACATCAGCTGATCTTAACGAAACATCGTTAGAGCAGTCTCTGATCGACATTAACGCATTCACAGATGAGAGAGGTCTAAAAGTTGCAGCAAGAGGAGTAAAAATGATTATTCCTTCTGAGCTTCAGTTTACAGCTGAAAGACTGATGAAGTCTGCAGGCAGAACTGGAACGGCTGACAACGATGTAAACGCAATAGCGTCTATGGGAATGATCCCACAAGGTTATGTAGTGAACAACTACTTAACTGACACTGATGCGTTCTTCATCAAGACAGACGTGCCTAACGGAATGAAAATGTTCGTTAGATCACCGATCAAAACAGCTATGGAAGGTGACTTCGATACTGGTAACGTAAGATACAAAGCTAGAGAGAGATATTCATTTGGATTCTCAGACCCTAGAGGTATGTTCGGTTCACCAGGTGCGTAATCATCTGATTAACTAATTAAAAAGGGGGCTTTCGGGCCCCCTTTTTTTATGATAGAAAGAAATGGCAACCATGAAAAACTTCCGTATACAAATCAGAGCATATGGCTACTATGCTGACTTTAACGTAAAGTCAGAAGACGATAGTAAAGCCCTTGAAAATGCAATAGTTGACAAACTAGGAAAAAATGATATAAAATGGGAGAAAGATGGATTTATTAATAAGTCCAAAATATGGGTAACCTATGAGGAGGTTATAGATGCAAACGCAAATCAGGGACCTTTACAAAACGAAGAGGGGTCTCGAAACAGAATGGGCAGTGCACCAGCGTGATAACCAAAGATACACTTTGGATATGGTCAGACTTGACAACAAAATTAGAGAAGTTGTTAATCAGATCAAGTTAGAAGAAGCTAAGATAGCTAGTCTAACTAATAAGATAGAGGATGCAGCACCCGAAGTTTCTGTAGCTACTTAGTCAAAAAGCTACATCTTGGATAAAAATCAAACCAAAGCACGGGCTCTCTTGCACTTTATTTAAATCTGCTATATAAAATAATCACTATACAATTAATTAGAACATAGACGCGTATAGTCGACGGCCTAGAGACTATGTTCGGAAACTAGGAGGATAATAATATGGCAAAAACTACATTTGCAGGTCCGGTGATATCCAAAAAAGGATTCATCCAAACAGGACCAGCTAACGTTGTAGACGCAGATGCTAGTGTGGCTCTTACAGTAGATTCCCACGCTGGAAAAATCGTACACAATGATGCAGCAGGAGCGGTGACTTACACGTTACCAGCAACTAATGCTACAGCTGATTCAGGAGTTGCAGGACCAGATGCAGACTTAACTAACTTAAACAATGTTGGTGCTAAATTTACAATCGTAAATTCTATCACGAAAACAGGTAGTTTAATTGTTCAAGTTGCAAACGCAACAGATGTTATGACAGGAATGGCAACTATCGTTGACACTGACACAAGTGACAACATGGAAGGATTCGTGACAGCATCTACTTCTGACACTATAACTTTAAATGGAAGTACAACTGGCGGCGTAACACATGCTAGAGTTGAGTGTACTGTTTTAGCTTCAGGTAAATATGCAGTTGAAGTATTTACAGGAGGAACAGGAAACTTAGCTACACCATTTAGTGCAGCAGTAAGTTAATAATTATGTGGGTGGGAAACTTTGAGACGTTTTGATCTCAATACCCACCCGCACCAATAGGAGAAGAATATGGCAGGCGGCGGATCGTTTATAAGTGATCAGAAGTTTACAACACTAACAGCAGATGGTAATTTTAAAACTATCACTGGTGGTAGTACAAATTTAGGTCCATGCAGAGTTACGTATATACAAGCTCATGCAGCATCTAATGGTGTTGTTAAATTACATGATGGAACTGGAACAGGTGGTTCTTTAGAATTACAGGTTAAGTTTGGATCAGAAGGATTAGATATAATGGTTCCTGGTTCTGGCATAAGATTCAAAACAGGAGTCTATTTAGATTTAGATCAAACAGACTCAGTAACGATAGGATACACAGGATAATGAAATCAGACGTAAAAGCAGTTAGAAAAACAGATGCTACATCAGTCTTCGCAGGTAGAACAAGATTAAGAGGAATTATTCTTGCTTCAACTGGATCAGCAGGTTCAGTAACTTTACAAGACGGTAACTCTGTTACACAATTTCAAGTAGATGTTCCAGCTGGCGATGTGTTTTCATATAATTTAGCAGAAGATGGTATTTTGTTTGAAGGTGGTATGACTATATCAGCAATTTCAAACGCTACTGCAACAATTATATTGGACAAGTAAGGAGATTAAATGGCTAATACTACTTCGGGTACAGTAATATTCGATAAGAATTTTGCTATAGACGAAATTATAGAAGAATCATACGAGAGAATCGGTTTACAAAGTGTTTCTGGTAATCAGCTACGTCAAGCAAGAAGATCTCTTAATATTCTATTTCAAGAGTGGGGTAATAGAGGACTTCACTATTGGCAAATAGGAAACAATTCAATTACATTAGTTGACGGTCAAGCAGTTTATACTATGTTCAGATCTTCTGCAGATGGCACATCTGATGCTACGGCAGTGTTTGGTGTGGATGACATATTAGAAGCTGTATACAGAAACTCTTCAAATGTCGATTCACCTCTTACAAAAATTAACAGATCTACGTATCAAGCTCTTTCTAATAAAACTTCTGAGGGTCAACCTTCACAATATTATGTTCAAAGATTTATAGATAAAGTAACAATAACTTTATATCTAACACCAGGATCTTCTCAAGCTGGTGATAAAATTAATTACTATTTTGTAAAAAGAATACAAGACATTGGAGACTATACAAATGCAACAGATGTTCCATATAGATTTGTGCCTTGTATGGTATCTGGACTAGCTTTTTATTTAGCACAAAAATTTAAACCTGAATTATCACAACAAATGAAACTATATTACGAAGACGAATTACAAAGAGCTTTAGCGGAAGATGGATCATCTTCAAGTTCTTTTATAACCCCGAAAACTTATTATCCAAATGTCTAATTTTGCAAAAGGTAAACACGCTCAATTTATATCAGATAGATCTGGTATGGCATTTCCATACAAAGAAATGGTTAGAGAGTGGAATGGAGCTAGAGTTCATGTTTCAGAGTTTGAACCTAAACAACCACAATTACAACCAAAGCCTCATGGAGCTGATCCAGTAGGACTAGAAAATGCAAAACCAGATAGGACAGAACCAGCTACAGATCGTTTATTGCCTGGCAATCCTTTTAATATTACATCTGGTAGTACTACTATTACAGTGACAGAACCTAGTCACGGCAGATCTAGCTCAGATACGGTTAGATTTAGAAACGTTGATGGATCACCCGGAGGTGTAGCTTTTACAGCATTTGAAAATGCTTCAGGATTTAGTATAACAGTAACAGGTACAAATAATTATACTTTTGTGTTAGGATCAACTCCTAACGTAACAGAAAAATCAGGAGGAATGTTAGTTACGGCTGGA